>BNJS01000666.1_pt1 | contig 97423 bp, 100 predicted proteins | sample 8540461 | NCBI WGS metagenome assembly BNJS01 (sample SAMD00202454, study PRJDB9452) | human saliva metagenome | isolation source: human saliva | place: Japan | reverse complement strand
ACAGCTTCATGACTTAGGGAAACATTCGGAAGCCTTTAACCGCCGATTGTATGGTGGCCCATCAGTCGATCATGCTACCGCCGGAGCGAAAATTGCAAAAATGCTTGCTTTATAGTTAATTCCAAAGTATAAGCTGTTGTTCTCTTTTTTAGGCTAGATAACTTTAATTAATGAATTAAAAGGAAAAAATAATGGAAAATAAACAAACCAATTCAACCATCAAATCTCGTGCGGCGGTGGCATTTGCACCAAATCAACCCTTACAAATTGTGGAAATCGATGTAGAAATGCCACGCAAAGGCGAGGTGTTAATTCGTAACACGCACACGGGCGTGTGCCATACTGATGCATTTACATTATCAGGAAGTGATCCTGAGGGCGTATTCCCTGTGGTGCTTGGACACGAAGGTGCGGGTGTGGTCGTTGCTGTGGGCGAAGGTGTGTCAAGCGTAAAACCGGGTGATCACGTCATTCCTCTTTACACCGCAGAATGTGGTGAATGTGAGTTTTGTCGTTCCGGTAAAACCAACTTATGCGTTGCGGTACGTAAGACGCAAGGTAAAGGTTTAATGCCGGACGGCACGACGCGTTTTTCTTATCAAGGTCAGCCGATCTATCACTATATGGGCTGTTCGACTTTCAGTGAATACTCAGTTGTTGCCGAAGTTTCATTGGCGAAAATCAACCCCGAAGCCAACCACGAACAAGTATGTTTGCTCGGCTGCGGCGTTACCACAGGTATTGGTGCGGTACATAACACAGCAAAAGTGCAAGAAGGCGACTCTGTTGCCGTGTTTGGCTTGGGAGCGATTGGTTTAGCTGTGGTGCAAGGTGCACGTCAAGCCAAAGCGGGTCGCATTATTGCCATTGACACCAATCCTTCAAAATTCGAGCTAGCGAAACATTTTGGTGCAACGGATTGTTTAAATCCGAACGATTACGATAAACCAATTAAAGATGTGTTGTTAGACATCAATAAATGGGGCATTGACCATACCTTTGAATGTATCGGTAATGTAAACGTAATGCGCCAGGCATTAGAAAGTGCGCACCGTGGTTGGGGTCAATCCATTATCATCGGCGTAGCGGGTGCAGGACAAGAAATTTCAACTCGTCCGTTCCAGTTGGTGACCGGTCGTGTTTGGAAAGGCACGGCATTTGGTGGCGTGAAGGGTCGCTCTGAACTTCCGAAAATGGTGGAAGATTCAATGAAAGGCGACATCGAGTTAGAACCATTTGTGACTCACACAATGACACTTGATCAAATCAATGAAGCCTTTGAGTTAATGCATGAAGGTAAATCGATCCGCGCTGTTATTCATTACTAAGGTACGCGATGAAACTGATTGAACAACATCAAATTTTTGGTGGTTCGCAACAAGTTTGGGCACATTATGCCCAAACGCTTCAATGCGAAATGAAATTTGCCGTCTATTTGCCGGATAATCAGGAGAATCGACCACTTGGTGTGATTTATTGGCTTTCCGGCTTAACGTGTACGGAACAAAATTTCATTACCAAATCAGGCTTTCAGCGTTATGCGGCAGAACATCAAGTGATTGTGGTTGCCCCTGATACCAGCCCTCGCGGAGAGCAAGTGCCGAACGATGCTGCTTACGATTTAGGGCAAGGTGCAGGCTTTTATCTGAATGCGACCGAGCAGCCTTGGGTGACGAATTATCAAATGTATGATTATATTTTGAATGAGTTGCCTAGTCTGATTGAGGAAAAATTTCCTACCAACGGCAAACGTTCCATTATGGGACACTCAATGGGCGGACACGGCGCATTGGTATTGGCACTGCGAAACCGGGAACGTTATCAAAGTGTTTCTGCCTTTTCGCCTATTTTGTCGCCAAGCCTTGTGCCTTGGGGAGAAAAAGCCTTTTCTGCCTATTTAGGAAAAGATCGCGAAAAATGGCAGCAATATGATGCCAACGCGCTCATTCAACAAGGCTATAAAGTGCAAGGTATGCGCATTGATCAGGGCTTGGAAGATGAGTTTTTGCCAACACAATTGCGTACCGAAGATTTTATCGAAACCTGTCGTGCGGCAAATCAACCGGCCGATGTGCGCTTCCACAAAGGCTACGATCATAGCTATTACTTCATCGCCAGTTTTATTGGTGAGCATATTGCCTATCATGTGGCATTTTTGAAGTAAACCAAGGAAGTGATTCGTCGTGAATCGATCAAATGTTGGTATGAATGTTAATTTTCATGTTAACGAAAATAAAAGGCATCAGATTGATGCCTTTTTATTTTTATAAATAATAATAAAAAAGTATTATTAAAAAATATTATATTATTAAAATGATCTACTTCCTGGAATCAGTATGAGGAGGCCTTTGCAAAACCTCCTTGCCCACTCTATTTAAATATCTCCCCATTCCAATCCGAATCGCTGTAAATATTTCCTCAATCGGTCGCTGTCATTGACTTTTGCCCTTTCTGTTCGGGAGACGTTGAACAATGCACGGCCGGCGGCGGCCATATTGGAATGTTTGCGGCATTCGTCGATGACGTGTTGCAGTTGTAGCTTGTCGAATAAATCCAATGTGTCCCAATCGATTTTATCGGGATAGTCTTGTGCTTTTTCAGACGGCCTTTTATGTAGGAGGCCGTCTGAAAAGGGTTCTTCCGACCATAGCCATTTTAGGCGTTCGATTTCAGCTTGGACTTGTTCTACCTGTATCCTGCCTTGTGGCGCGAGTGTGGCCAGGCGCATGATGCTGGCGGCAAGGTCGCGGAAATTGCCGCGCCATGGTGCTTGGTTGGAGTGGGCGAAGTCAAGGTAGGCGGCCAGGGCTTCTTTGTTGAAGCGGGTGGTTCGGCCGAGTTCTTGCGAGGCTAGGGCAAGCTGGTGTTCGACGTTGGGCTCGATGTCTTCGCGGCGGTTGGCGAGTGCAGGGCAGTGGGTAATTCCAGATGTTGATGCGGGCGAACAGGTCTTCGCGGAAGCGTCCGGCGCGGATTTCGTGGCGTAGAGTCGCGGTTGGTGCCGGCGATGAGTTGGAAGTCGCTTTTGACTTCGCTGTCGCTGCCGACGGGATAAAAGTGTTTTTCTTCAATGGCTTTGAGCAACATGGCTTGCTCGTCTAAGCCTAATTCTCCGATTTCATCTAAAAATAATACGCCTCCGTCGGCAGTTTTTAGATAGCCTTCACGTTTTTCTGCGGCGCCGGTAAAGGCGCCTTTTTTTGTGGCCGAACAGGGCAGATGCTGCGCCGTCGCCGCGAAGGGTGGCGCAGTTTACATCGACAAATGTGCCTTTAATCAGATGGCGCGCTTTTTTTCAATTCAAAAAAATCCTGCGTGCCAGCATGGATTTTGCCTGCGCCTGTCGGGGCCGGAAAGCAGAATGGGGGAAGGGGAGTTGAGCGCGACCTGTTCGATTTCGGCAATCATGCGGTTGAAGGCGGCGTTTTGGGTGGAAATACCGCTTTTCAGGTAGCGCACTGCGTCATCGCGTACGGCGGCAAGGCGTTCTGCCAGTACGTCGTAACGAGCCAAGTCCAAATCGATGATTTCATAACTGCCAACATCGCCTGTCCTCCATACTGCGTCTTTGGTTTTTCGGGTGGAGCGGTCTGTAACAGTACGCCCGGGGAATTTGACGCGATTCCACCAATAAGAACAGGCAGATTTGGGCAACGTGCGTACCCTGTGGTGATGTGGGTGAGATAGGTTTCTTCTTCAGTATCAAATGGATAGCTCGCGGCCCAATCGTGCAGCTTGGTGTAAACCTCAGAAAAATCCCACGGGTTTTGCCAGCTCCATAGGCACGAGATTGACGACGGTGTGCGGCGACACCTGCTGAATATCGGCTTTTACATGATCCGCCAGATCGCGGTATTTCTCCGAATAAAACAGCTCTATACGGTCAAGATGAAAATCCTGACGCTGATTCATGGCGACATTCGGTACCGCCACTTTCAACCAACGCCCTTGACCGAAAACCTCTGTCCAACACTGTACCGAGAAAGCTGATGGCGACTTGTTTTTTTGTTACTCATCTTTTATTCCGTTTATTCCGTTTGAGTCTCAGACAGCCTTGTATTCAAGCTGCCTTCTTCATGTTTGAGATAGCCTGAAAAACTCTTTTTACTCAGGCGGTATCACTAACATAGGAATAACAAGCGTCCATTTTTCCAGCTTTTTTTAGTGCCGATTTTTTTCTGGAATACGTTGGCGAAATGATTCTCCGACTTCGTCTAAATAACGTACTCTGAAAGTGTTGGCATAGGCGGTAGTTTTTTTGTCGGCAACGGTGGTAATTTGACGGTACGGGCAACTTCAATATCATCAGAAAGGAAAAATATATCTGCCATCCTCCGTCCGCTTCATTTCCAGTGGGTCGTCTTTTTTCAGCTTCGCAGCAGCAAACAGACGTTGTTTCACAGTTTCGACATTGTTGTGACAGACAATGAAGTCGATATCCAAATCACTTTTGCTATCGGTTTCTCCCTCGACTGCCGTGTTTCGATAAGCTGCCAAACGTCTGTATTCGGTATTCAACTCAGGTAATTCGGTAAAGATTTGAGCCACGTTTTCAATATCATCAGGTAGCTTTGTCATCCAAGGATGCTCTGGAGTAGTTTGCAGTAGGGTCAGTGTTTCTATGGCACGAGTCATAGCGACGTAATAAAGCCTCTGTTCGGCTTCGTCAACTCCCTGCCAACCGCCGTCTAAAATGAAGACGTGCTTAAACTCCAACCCTTTGACTGCGTGCGCCGTGCCTAGAAATATACCTTCCGAACGGGTTTCATGTTCATCACCTACATATTCGTAGAGCCAGCTTTTCAGAAAGGCAGACGAATATCGGTTAACAGTGCCACTACCGTTTTCAGACGACCCGTTGTCTTCTATGGGCGACGCTTGGATTTCTGCCTCACGACTCTCTGCAAAGTTATCCGACTTTTCAGGTAGCTTCTCATCTTGCAGTGGATATTCGTTTAAGAAATCAGTTTTGTAATTGCCTAAACCAAACGCACCAACTGCCACCGCTTTTTTTCACTTGTTCACTAATAAGTTCTGCAAAAAGCTTGTGATGTAAAGCCTTCGGTTTGTTTTTTTCCACGCCATCAATCAGGCGGACAAACTCACGGGTGTGGCGCAATTTGATTTTGCTGCTTTTGTCGGCACTCAAAAAATAAGGTATGCCGTTTTGTTCACACCATGCCTGCAGAGGTTTGAGACTGGCATTATGACGGGATAAAACTGCAATCTCATTCCATGCGACTTCGCTCAAGGTTTTCAGACGACCTATTTCGGTGATAACAGCTTGTGCCTGTATGTTGCTGCTGCTACCGAACGGCAGGCTGATGTGGCGCACACGCCCCTGCCGTATGCTGTCTGTTGCAGCCCATACGCCACCGTTGGGCTGTGTTTGACGTTCAGGGTTGATAACAATCGGATGCAGTGTTTTCAGACGACCTGTCAGACCATTTATCACGCTGTTGGCAGCGCTGATGATGTATTGTGTACTGCGGTAGTTGTAGGTCAAATAGTCGGGTTGGGCAACGTCGTAGTCTTTTTGGAAACGGTGTATGTACTCGTTGCTCGTGCCATTGAAGGCGTAGATGTTTTGGTCATCGTCACCGACCGCCAGAATCGTCAGCTTGTCTTCTTCAGCCCGCTTCCTACCCGCAAGCGCAGAAACGAGCCGGTAGTGTTCTTCGCTGATGTCTTGGTATTCATCTACCAGAATATAGCGGAAACCTGCCATGATACGTTCGCGTGTCTCGTCGCTACCATCATCGTTTTCAAGGTCGTCTGAAAGCATAGCGGCAGCCTGCCTGCACCATTCTTTTAAAACTGACTTTTGCCATATTCACGGTTATTGCCATCGAAACGCACCCCCAAAAGCCGCATTGCCATACCGTCATAAGTCATTACCGTAACGGCAGCAGCAAGAGGACCGACCAGTCCGAACAGGCGGCGCTTGACCTCCTGCGCCGCCAAACGGTTGAAAGTCAATACAATGATGGCGGATGCGGGAACATGTTGCACCCGTAAAAGGTAAGCAACACGGTGCACAATAACTCGCGTTTTGCCTGAACCCGGTCCGGCAAGAATAAGACGGTTACTGCTGCTTTGGTCGGTAACAACGGCTTTCTGCATCTCATTCAGCCCATCTGTAATTTCGCGCAGAGTTTGTGGCGATGCAGGCTCGTCCAATTCTTTCAGACGACCTTTTAAACCATTTATTTTTTTAAAATTCTTTTCTTCCAAGCCAAAGTAATCACGCACCAAATTCAATCCTTCGGCAAGGTTTTTCAATGCACGAAGGGCGTATTCCTGCATCACATGGATTTGAAAACGTTTTTCGCTGTAAAAAACAGAAAGTGGTTTATAGTCCTCCACAAGATATTGGCGTTTAGCTGAGAGTGCTTCAGGATTAGGGATAATAGTCATGGCATGTCTTAGAATGGTCATGCCGTGGTTGAGTTTGATCACACCTTGTTTGTGCATAAACAGCAAAGTCTGCTTGAGCAGAAGCTCACGACGGTCGGCGGGGATTTGCACCGACAATACCAAATCGTCGGCAATCTGCTGCACCAATTCACCCATGCGGGTTTCCACCATTACGTCTTTTTGACGCACTCCGTTGGTTTTTGCCATCAAGAATGGTAAGAGGCACAGGCTGATATTTCGGCGAAGCTCGGCGTTGTTTTGCAAGTTTTTCCCAACTGTCGCTCTTAGGATTCTTGAAACGCACTTTCAAAAGGGTTGTTGCCAACATCGCGGATTTGAAAACTGCCGCTGCTGTTTGTCCGCTGTGCCGCCTTATCATCGGCGAGCGACTGCATCAAAAGTTTGATTTCAGCCGGATTGGTTTCCAAATCCGCTTCATTCATTTGGTAGCAAACAGCATTCAACGGAGATTTTTTGCCAAATGCCTTGATCTGCTTCTGGAATTTCGTTTTTTAAAAATCTGCCAAAGTTTCTCTTCCCAAGCGATAACTTGCGCCAGACGTTTATCAGCAGGCTTTTTGTTATCAGTACGCAAAATAACGGTCATGTGTGTATCGTTGGTAAGAATGTCCAATTCTTCCAGTTTTTAGATGACCGCGCAATTCAGTGAAACTGCATGCTGTTGCCTGCACCAAATCATCGGTACTCAAAGGCGCGTCTTCTGGCGCTTGAAACACAATTTCGGCAATGGTTTGGTAAATTTCCGAGATACGCTTGCTGAACTTGTTTTTTTCAATAATCGCCAGCGCCTCATCTAGATTCAGACGACCTGAACGTGCGGGGAAAATACGGGTTTGATTTTCCTTACGCTCTAATAAATCTGCACGTTCCAACCATGCCAATACGGTTTTGACTTTGGTATCTGCCTGTCTATCATCGCTGTCAAAACTCATGTACTCCTCGGTGTCGCGCAAGATTTCTCCACCTGTAGCCACGATTTCACCGCAATGGTCTTTGCCGTATGCCGCTTGATTCAGCCAACCGACTTTCTTCCACACGGATTTCAAATCGCGCAATTCGATTTGCGACATTTTGCTGATGGAAAACTGCGTATCCACGTCTCTTCCGTCATAAAGCAACACGCATTTTGCATCTGCCTGATCCCTCCCTGCTCTACCCGCTTCCTGCAAATAATTCTCCAGCGAACCGGTAATCTCGGCATGAATCACTAGGCGCACATCAGATTTGTCCACCCCCATACCAAAGGCGTTGGTGGCGACAATAACGCGCAAACTACCGCCAATAAACTGGTTTTGAATATCGGCTTTTTCGTTGTTCCCCAAGCCTGCATGGAAATGCTCACATGCCCAGCCTTGTTCTTTCAGGTAAGCCGAATAGGTTTCCGCACTTTTCCGCCGTCCGACAAATACCACGGCTCCACCGCTTTGATGATCAAGTTCACGATGCAACAGCTCGTTGATTTTTTTGCTTTTTAAGGCCATCTGAAATCTCCAGCACATCGTAAAACAGATTGTCGCGCTCGTTGTCACCAATAAATTGGCGGAACTCAATACCAGCCTCCTCACGGAAATGGTTAGTGATGTCGGCGAGGACATCGGGTTTGGCAGTAGCAGTAAAACAACTTACCGGAGCCATCGTACCGTTGTTTTTTTGCTGTGTTCAGCGATAAATTTGACTGCGTATAGATAGTCTGGACGGAAGTCGTGTCCCCATTTCGACAGGCAATGTGCCTCATCGAATACCCAGCCGTTGATTTGGCGTTGCGAAATAGCGTTAATAAAACTGGTGTTGCGGAACTGTTCAGGCGCGACAAACAAAATGCCGATATCGCCCAAAGCTATTTTGTCTAAAATTTGGGCGCGTTCAACCACCTCAACCAAGCCGTTAAGCATAGCAGCGCAGGTAGCTCCTTTTATTTCCAAACCGTCCAATTGATCTTTCATCAGCGATTGCAACGGTGAAACAACTATTGTCAAGCCTCCGTTGCGGTAGTAGCGGTTGAGTGCTGGCAACTGATAACACAAGGATTTGCCGCCGCCCGTGGGCAGCACCGCCAGCGTATGCAACCCCTTCATACCTGATTGCACCACAGCACGTTGTCCACCATCAAATCCTTTTACATCGCGAAAAGTCGGTAGTTTGAAATAACGCTGTAACTGCGCCTCAGGATTGAGCGTATCCTGACAATAACGGCATTCCGTACTACCGCAATCATGGTCGCGCAATTCGGCAATCAGCCGAGCCGTATCGGGAAACTGGTGCCTCACCCACGGAGCTAACACAGAATTACCACCAGAGACATTTAACCAAGATAAGGCATAGCCGAGGGAAGGATATATGGCGGGATTACGGATGTCTGTTTTCATTAACTCCAAAAAAACGTGTGCGGCAGACTTTCAGACGACCTTGATCATTGTTGTCCTGCATCATCAACCAAATAGTGTCGATCAGTTTCTTGACATCTGGCGATGTATCACGCTCGGGAATCATAATGTCTTCTGAAAGACGATACGGCAGGGGTATATCAGACAGGGGCTGTCCACAGCGCAAACTCCTCGGGCTTTTTCGGCTTTGATTTTTTTCCGAGCGCAGTGCATTGGTCTTGAAAAAAAGCTGCCAGCAAGCGTGACAGTCGGAGAGTGGGGAATTAATTTCAGAAGAGATGATTTTATGGTTTTTGATTAGTCGGTGATACGGATTTTGCGGAAATGCCAAAGGCGAGAGCCACAGCGTATCGATAACAGGCACTTTAAGCCATGCGGCTTCGGGCACTACGGCCTTCAAATATTTTAAATCGTGCCCGAGGATGTTGTGCCCCATCAGCCACTTTAATCCACTGGTCAGATGAGCCATTTCACACAAGGCGGTATGAAAACCCTTTTCTCCACGAAAAGCTTTTTCAAAAAACAAACCTGAGTCGGGGCGGAATGCACCGATTTTGAACGGCTTGTCGGTTTTTGGATCGACTTCCAAATCAATGATAAGAACAGCGGGGATTTGTCCTTTTGTAGCAGTATTCATTTTTAGACGACCTCTAAACAATTCTTTCCAAGATAAACGCGCCGTAATCATCGCCCAACGGCAGCTCGAAATCTGTATGCAGGATTTGGCGTTTTACTTGTACGGTTTCGTCAGTTTTCGGATTAAAACCTTCTTTTAAGGCCGTCTGAAAATACACACCGAAGCCACGTTTCTGCCAGGCAGGCAGTTCGTTGAAATTGATATTGTTTTCAAATAATAAATCGTGCTTTTGCACGCGTGTCAGGCTGCTGACGGCATCTGTAGCGCGGGACGCGCTTTCTCCTTTCTTGCGCAGCATCCAATAGCAGTGGGCGTTGAGCGCGTTGCGGTATGAGTCTTCGTGCCGCCAACGGAAATAATCGACCACCAGTTTTTCGTTCGGCAAAACGCAAACTCTAGCATCAAAAGCGGCGGTCTGCCCGTGCGCCACAGAAAAAGGCGGCGCTGGCTTCACCAGCCAATACCGAAATGATTTTTGCGCGTTTTGCGTTTGAACGTATCATCGTCTCGACGCAGCAATAGTGAAATTTCATCGCTTTCCGAATAGCCGTACGCCACATTGAAGCCACATTTCATCAAATGACGGACGGTGTGCGCCATCAGATCGCGGAAACGAATGTCGAACGGGGCTTCAAACTGCCAAATTTCCTTGGTTAGTCGTGTAAAACCGCGCCCGTCTAAGCGTACAACAATAAAAATTTTCCTGTGGTACGCAAAAATCATAAGCGGTTTCGTATTGTCGCAAGCGTTTGTCCAAATCATCGAATCTCATCATATATTCTTTTTATATTCTATTTTCTATATAACTATCTATGAATATATTTTTTTAGTATTCTACGCTTTTTTTGTCGATAAAAAGCTACTTTAAAAATATATTTTTCTTTATATTCAATTAATTAAAAAAATTATTTTTTTATAAATTTTTTTATTCTTGGCACGCTGTTGGCTATGTTGTGAATGTAACGATACAGCAGATGCTTCGGGAAATACAGTTACCGGAGAAAAATTTTCCGTAAATTTAGTTGTTGTGTGGTTACAGGGCGAATGCCAACAAGACTACATTTGGATTAACAGGTTCGAATCCTGTCTCGTCTGATAGACGTTGAACGTCTTGTTTATTTAGTCGCCCACCCTTTTCCAATATGGCAGGCAAATGCCTAGGGAAACTACAACATGGATACCCTTATGTCGCAGGTTCGAGTCCTGTCTCTGTTGTTCAAAATAGCAGAGTAGCTCAGTTGGTAGAGCCAAGGCATGTTTCCCTTAAAAACTTGTTGCGTGCCATATTACTTTTACGGCAGCAGGCGGATGCTTGAAGAGAGTAAATTAACCTTTCACGTTAAAACCGTTTCTCTTCACTTTTATCCGCTACGCTGCCCTCATTCGAGGCCGTCTGAAATATTCGGATGGGCTGATATAAAAACCGTTTTTGGTGCATTCGGCAAATGCCGGAGGAATTACAGCCTGCTAAGCGCGAGGTCGCGGGTTCGAATCCCGTCTCTGCCGCCAACTATGGCAGAGTAGCTCAGAGGATAGAGTGCGTAAAAATTTCTCCACTCTTTGTTGCCCAATGTGCCACCCCTTATGGGCGAATGCCATTAGGATTACATTCCTTTTCTGCTAAAACCTGAATGATCCTAGTAAATCTAGTCGCCCTACGGCAGTAGGCGGATGCCCGGAAGAGAATACATTAGCTTTCAGTTAAAAACGCTTCTCTTCATCTTTAGCCGCCACGCTGCCACCCATTCAAGGCCGTCTGAAAAACAAAGCTAAAACAAGTTCAGACGGCCTCAAACCAACAATATGAAAGAAAATGAAAATGGCTAATACTAACTTGTTTCAATCTATTAAAAACTGTTTTACTAAAACCGATACCTATAATGAAGCCGGCGGCATCGCCTACACGCTGACGCCCAAGCAACAGCTGGCACAGCTTGCCGCTACCGGTTGTCTGAACAATACCTACTATGCTGATGCACAAAGTCAGCTTTACCAAGTGTTGAAATTGGCAGAAAGCTTGGATGCCGAGTTCATCGCCAAAACCGCCGTATATGCCCGTCAAAAAGGTTTTATGAAAGATATGCCTGCGCTGTTGCTTGCCGTGTTGGCGCAAAAAGATGTGAACATGCTCGCCCGCGTATTCGACCAAGTAGTGGACAACGGTAAAATGTTGCGTAACTTCGCACAAATTATCCGCAGCGGCGCAGTCGGTAGAAAATCCTTCGGCAACCGTCCGAAAAAACTGATGCAGACTTGGCTTTTGACCGCCACTGAAAAACAACTGTTGAACGCCGCTATCGGTAATTCTCCGTCGCTGGCGGACGTGGTCAAAATGGTGCACCCCAAACCGCGTGAAGCATGGCGTGCCGCATGGTTTGCATGGCTGATCGGCAAACCGTACGACCGCGAAGCATTGCCGCCCATTACCCGCGCTTTTGAAGACTACAAACAAAGCCGAGAAGGCGAATTGCCCAATGTTCCTTTCCAAATGCTTACAGCTTTAGACTTGAACAGCGGCGACTGGGCGCAAATCGCCCGCAACGGCTCATGGCAGCAGGTTCGTCAAAACCTGAACACTTTCCTGCGCCACGAAGTATTTGAGAAAAGTAAAAACATCAAAATGGTGGCAGAAAAATTGCGTGACGAAACCGCCATTGCCCGCGCCCGCGTGCTGCCTTACCAGTTGCTGACCGCGTATCAGGCGACATCTGACCAAATGCCGTTTGAAATCCGCGAAGCCCTGCAAGATGCGATGGAAACCGCCGTACAAAACGTACCGGCAATCCAAGGCAAAGTCGTGGTTTGTCCGGATGTATCCGGCTCTATGCACAGCCCGGCTACCGGCTATCGCGGCAGTGCGTCCACCAAAACCCGCTGCATCGACATTGCCGCGCTCGTGTCCGCCGCCATGTTGCGTACCAATCCGCAAGCCCGCGTGATACCGTTTGAACAAATCACGGTAAACGTGAAGCTCAACCCGCGCGACAGCATCATGACCAACGCCGAAAAACTCGCCAATGTCGGCGGCGGCGGAACGGCTTGCAGCGCACCGCTTGCTATGTTGAACCGTGAAAGCTGACGTGGATTTGGTTGTCATCGTGTCAGACAACGAAAGTTGGGCAGATGACAGCCAACGATGGGGCGCAACAACCAGCCTGATGAAAGAGTGGAATATTCTGAAACAACGTTGTCCAGAAGCCAAACTCGTTTGCCTGGATATCCAGCCTTACACTACGGCTCAAGCACGAAACCGTCACGATATCTTGAACATCGGCGGCTTCTCCGATCAAGTATTCTCCCTGATTGGTTCCTTTGCCGAACGAGGTATGGGTACAGATTTCTGGGTAGAAGAGATTGAGAAAACGCCGTTGGCAGCTGTGAACTGAAGCTAAGGCCGTCTGAAAAAAGGGTAGAAATATTTTTCAGACGGCCTATTTATTCAGGACAAGCTGAGAAAAAGAATAAGGAAACAAAATGCAAAAATTTATCCTAATCCGCGGTCATCAAGGTTCGGGAAAATCGACGTTTGCCGAACAAAAAGCCGCCGAATTTAAAGCGCAGTATCCGGATGCGGAAGTTGTCCGTATTGAAAACGATTTGTTCATTACCGATGAATACGGTGAATATCGCTGGTCGGGCGAAGCGGTGGATAAGGCACAAAAACGCGGTAATGCCTTGATGACTGAAACCTTGAGACTTGGACGCCAAAATCCGAATCGAAATATTTTGATCATTAATTCCAATACCAACCAAAAAGCTTCGCGTTGCCGTCATTTATTGGATCAGGCGGAGAAAAGCGGTTTTGAAACAGAAGTTTATCGACTGCACAATTTTTATCCCAACCTGCACGGCGTAAAAGAGCATGACGTGTTGGCGGCGTATATCAAGTTAAACCAAAACCGAGTGGCAAACGAAATCCACATCGAGGCCGTGCAGCCGGCAAATGCGGAACAGTTAGAAAAAATCGAACAGATGCAGGTTATCGAGCATAAGCCGCTGGTGTTTGATGAGGCGCAGCAAACCTTTGTGACCGATCATTATCTGCAACACGGCAGCCGTAACTTTACCGCCAAAGCATCCAAGCGTTATCCCGAATTGCGCGTGTTGAAATACGCCCGCAGCGTGTTCTATAACAACCGCTTTGATGATGCTTTGCTGGAAATGCGCGGCTTGATTATCGACGCGCATAATCGAATCATCGTGCGCCCGTTTAAAAAAGTGTTCAATTATTCGGAACGTATTGCCAAAGGCAGCCGTTATCCGATCCGAATCGGCGATGAGAGATTGGTGGACGCGGTGGTGAAAGTAAACGGCTTCCTCGGCTGCTGTACTTTCGTCTCGCTTTCAGACGACCATCCGTCTAAAGGCGCGGCGTTTGACGGCAAAGTGCTGTATTCGACCACCGGCTCGCTTGATAGCGCGTTTGCAGATATGACCGCAGCACACTGCATGCAATACGAAACCCTGTTCCGTGCATATCCGAACCATACTTTTTTGTTTGAAATCACTGATGCGAAAGACGTACACATCATCCGTGAAGAATTGGGTGAGACCTTAATCGGCTGCATTGATGTGGCGACCGGTCGTCAGTTTACTGAAGCGGAATTGGATGAAATCGGCAAACAATACGGAGTACACCGTCCTGAAACGCTGAAAAACATCACATTCGGCGAGCTGAAAGGCCGTCTGAAAAACGTGGAACACGAAGGCTTTATGGTATTTGATGCGCAAAACGGCGAAATGCTGTTCAAACTCAAATCGCCGTATTACTTGATTTCCAAGTTTTTAGGACGAAGCAACGAGGGCAATATCGGCCGCAAACTCGACAAACGCCATGTTGATGAAGAATTTTATCCTTTAATCGACTACATCCACGAGCATCAGGAAGCGTTCAACGCTATGCAGGAATTGGATAAGATTGCGTTCATTCAGGCGTTTTTGAGACAGTTGTAAGGCCGTCTGAAAATATATGGAGCAACACGTATTTATTTCCGCGCTCGTACGCTTCGATTTCGCCGACTTTAGGCGCATAACCGCTGCTTGTGTCGTGGCGCAAATCCAACCAAATATCCACCAATGCCCAAGCGGCCGGAGCGGCAATGACGTTTTGCCCCATACATAAAACCTGCGCATCATAGTTTTCCACCGAGCCGCGGAGCGTGAGCAAATCGTGCGCCGTCGCCGCCCGTATGCCGCGCACTTTATTGGCGGCGATTGCCGTACCCACGCCGGTGCCGCAAATCAACAGCGCACGGTCGGCGCGTCCTGCCGCGACTTCTTCGGCTGCGGCAAACGAGAGTTGTGGATAGCTTCCTTCTGGCGAGGATAAATCGACCAAGCTGCTGATGCGAGGGTCGTTTTGCAGATGCGCTTTGAGCGCGTCTTTCAATATTGCACCGTTGGCCGGCGCGGCAATAATCAAACGCATAAAAACTCCTTGAAGCACACAATAAACATTATTCAGCATACGCCTGCGCGTGATACGATTCAAGCTTGCAACGCAGAGAGCACGGCATGAGCAAAACCTACTTCACATCAGACCTACATTTTTCACATAAAAACATAGCCAAATTCTGCCCGCAATTTCGACCGTTCGATAACGTGGAGCAGATGGATGAATTTTTAATCAGGACATGGAATGAAACCGTCACGCCTGAAGATACGGTGTATAACTTGGGCGATTTTTCCTTTGCCCAAGACCATAAGCAAATAGAGCGCGTTTTGTCGCGTTTGAACGGGCAACATCACTTGATTTACGGCAATCATGATCATGTGATTCGGCAGCATGCCGATTTTTTCCGCAGCCAGACCAAGCATGGCGGCCATCCGCTGCTGTCGTCCATACGGCCGTATTTGAAACTCAAATTGCCGGAAATTAAGAATACGCTGGTTCTCTTTCACTATCCGATTCAGGAGTGGGACGGCTGCTATCAGGGCTGGTATCACTTGTACGGCCATTTGCATGACAGGGTGGCGACAATCAAAGGGCGTGCTTTAAATGTCGGATTCGATTTGCACGGCCGTTTTTTGACGGCGCAAGACGTCGATAAGTTTTTGTGTGATTTGCCTAAAATTTCGTATTTTGGCGAAGTTGGCTTGAAAGCAAAATCGCCGGAAGAAGCGGCAGAGCTGGTGTCTCGGAAACTGGCGCAGTTAAATCAGGTATAATTTCAGACGGCCTTTGCGGATTTCCGGCAAAGGCCGTCTGAATATCAATTTCCCATTTTTGAGTGATACATGGAAAACTTTTTGGCTTACTTACTACAAAAATCAGCCTCCCTAATCAAACCGGCAAGGACAAGTCATGAGCGGTAAGCCTTTGAAGTATCCCGTTTCCGCTTTGGTCGTTTTGCATGATAAAGACGGCAATATCCTGCTGATTGAACGCACGGCGCCGCAAGGTTTTTGGCAGTCGGTTACCGGCAGCTTGGAAGAGGGTGAGCATATCGAAGAAACTGCATGGCGCGAAGTATGGGAAGAAACCGGTATCCGCCTTGCAGACGGGCAGCTGGAAAACTGGCACGACAGCACCGTTTATGAAATCTATCATCACTGGCGCCATCGCTATCCCAAAGGTGTGTTTGAAAACCGCGAACACATCTTCTCCGCCCAAATTCCGCGTGATACGCCCATTGTCCTGCAACCGGACGAACACGTTGCCTACGGTTGGTTTGGAGCGGAAGAAGCGGCGGAAAAAGTGTTTTCCCCTTCCAATAAACGCGCAATTTTAGAATTGGTCAAAAGGCTGAATGCCAAAAAGGCCGTCTGAATACGACAGTTTCACATTTTCAGACGGCCTTGGGTTTGTTATACTTTCGCCGTTTGACTCTCTTTAAAATCAAAGGAAACCATCATGGCAGACTTCAACAAAATCCTGACCCCGGGCGACGTGGACGGCGGCATCATCAACGTTGTCAACGAAATCCCTGCGGGCAGCAACCACAAAATCGAGTGGAACCGCAAACTGGCCGCTTTCCAACTCGACCGCGTTGAACCGGCAATTTTCGCCAAACCGACCAACTACGGCTTCATTCCGCAAACTTTGGACGAAGACGGCGACGAATTGGACGTATTGCTGGTTACCGAGCAGCCTTTGGCAACCGGTATTTTCCTGGAAGCACGCGTTATCGGCGTGATGAAATTCGTTGACGACGGCGAAGTGGACGACAAAAATCGTTTGCGTTCCAGCCGACGACCGCAACAACGGCAATGCCTACAAAAACTTTGGCCGATTTGCCGCAACAACTGATCAAACAAATCGAGTTCCACTTCAACCACTACAAAGACCTGAAAAAAAGCAGGTACCACCAAAGTTGAATCTTGGGGCGATGTAGAAGAAGCGAAACAAGTCATCAAAGAATCTATCGAACGTTGGAACAAACAAGCCTAATCGGTTTGTCCCGTTCAATATCAAGGCCGTCTGAAAGCAAAGTTCAGACGGCCTTTTTATGATTCAAACCAATATAACAAAAATCGTCTTTAAAACAAACAAACCATTCTTTCTCATTTTCAGACGGCCTCATTAAAGTAACGCCTATACCAAAAAAAGGAGTGCTTCAATGACTGCTACCACAACCGACCCACGAGCCAAGCTGCCTGAGACGCCTTTGTCCGGCAACGAGGCCTTGAAAGAGCGCAGCGATTATCTGCACGGCACGATTAAGGAAGAGTTGAAAGATGATTTTACCGGCGGCTTTACCGCCGACAACTTTCAGCTTATCCGCTTCCACGGCATGTACGAACAGGACAACCGCGATATCCGTGCCGAGCGTACCGAACAAAAAGCTCGAACCCTTAAAAAAACATGATGTTGCGTTGCCGTTTGCCCGGCGGCATCATTACGCCGAAGCAGTGGCTGGGTATCGACAAATTTGCCGGTGAAAATACGATTTACGGCTCCATCCGCCTGACCAACCGTCAAACCTTCCAATACCACGGCATTCTGAAAACCGATTTAAAACAGGCGCATCAGGCATTGCACAAACTTGGTTTGGATTCCATTGCTACAGCCAGCGATGTCAACCGTAATGTGTTGTGCACCAGCAATCCGGTGCAAAGCACGTTGCACCAAGAAGCCTATGAATGGGCGGCGCGCATCAGTATGCACCTTCTACCGCGCACGATGGCATATGCCGATGTGTGGCTGGACGGCGAAAAAGTGTTCACGACCGAGCCGACCGAGCCGCGCAATAAAGAAATTGCCGATGAGGTCGAGCCGATTTTGGGTAAAACCTATTTGCCGCGCAAATTCAAAACTGCCGTCGTGATTCCGCCCGATAACGATGTGGACATTCATTCCAACGACTTGGGTTTTGTGGCGATTGAAGAAAATGGCAAGTTGGTGGGCTTCAATGTATTGGTCGGCGGCGGTTTATCCAGCGAACACGGTAATACCAAAACCTATCCGAACACTTCTTACGAATTTGGTTTCGTACCGCTCGAATACACCCTCAATGCCGCCGAAGCCGTCGTCAGCACCCAGCGCGACTGGGGCAACCGCAGCGACCGCAAAGCCGCCCGTACACGCTATACGCTGCAACGCGTCGGTGTGGATGTGTTCAAAGAAGAAGTCGAAAGACGCATGGGCATTAAGTTTGAACCCATCCGCCCTTACGAATTCACCCATCGCGGCGACCATATCGGCTGGGTACAAGGGCATGAAGGCAACTGGCATTTGACTTTGTTTATTGAAAACGGCCGTCTGCTCGATTATCCCGGCAGGCCGTTGAAAACAGGTATCCGCGAAATTGCCAAAATCCATCCCGGCGACTTCCGCCTGACAGCCAACCAAAATCTGGTGGTTGCCAATGTACCGCCGGAATTGAAAGACACGATTGATAAAATCGCCAAAGAACATGGATTAATCAGCAAATCGATTACCATCCAGCGTGAGAACTCGATGGCCTGCGTTGCCTTGCCGACCTGCCCGCTGGCGATGGCGGAGGCCGAACGCTTCTTGCCGACATTCTCCGATAAAATCGACGAAATGTTCGCCAAATATGGCTTGGAAGACGAATACATCGTTTTGCGCGTAACCGGTTGCCCGAATGGTTGCGGCCGCGCCATGCTGGCGGAAATCGGCTTGGTCGGCAAAGCCGTCGGCCGCTACAATCTTTACGCAGGGGGCAACCGCGAAGGCACCCGCATTCCGCGCCTGTTTAAAGAAAACATTACCGAACCTGAAATCCTTGAAATTGTCGAAGGCTGGGTGGCGGATTGGTCTCGAAACCGTTTGGATGATGAAGGTTTTGGCGATTTTGCCATCCGTACCGGCATCGTCAAGCCCGTATTGGACGCACCTCGCGATTTCTGGGCATAACGCATACAGACAGACCAACAAGTCTGCAATAAGAAAATAGAGAAAAACCAAAGGCCGTCTGAAAATCTGATTTTCAGACGGCCTTTTATATTGGGAGCGTTTATATCCAGGATGGAGTTAATCCCAGATTCATTCCAATACCAAGAGGGTTTGTAAAACAAAAATACACCTATTACTAATGTCAAATACCCGGAAGGCATCAGTTTCGATACAAAACCTAAAAAAAGACATCTGGCAAATGCTGATGGTTTTAGTCAAAAAAACAGGGCATTAAAGGAGCCCATAACCGCACCAATTTTATGGCAGAACTAAATTCACGAGGAGGACGCGTAAAATCTGAAACCCAAACTGATATTGAAGGCATTACCCGAATTAAATATGAGATTCCTACACTAGACAGGACAGGTAAACCTGATGGTGGATTTAAGGAAATTTCAAGTATAAAAACTGTTTATGATCCTAAAAAAATTTTTCTGATGATAAAATACTTCAAATGGCTCAAAAAAGCTGCTTCACAAGGATATTCAAAAGCCTCTAAAATTGCTCAAAAATGAAAGAACTAAATTAATATCGGAAAGAAAAATGTCATTCAATTCTCAGAAACCTTTGACGGAATCAAATTTAGATCATATTTTGATGTAAATACAGGAAGAATTACAAACATTCACCCAGAATAATTTAAAGGAAAAAAATTATGAAAAAAATAATATTTTTCTAAACTTAAAGAAAGAATCTATAAATAACAACCATTTTGTTATTACGATTTTTTTGAAACAATTTACCAATTTGAAACTAAAGATATGCTTTTAGAGTGTTTTTAAAAAAATATTACAACTACCGGACATTTTGGAGTAATAGGTGCTCAATATGAAAAAAATAGATGCTACCAGATGGATTAGAGATTATGAAGAGGTAAATGGATTTGAGTATATTGATAAAGCTCCTTCTATTTATTTTTTTCAGTTGGAGATGATTTCAATCCTGAAGAATTAATTATACCTATTAATTTAGCATATCATTACTTTAATATTGCAATATCTGATTTCTTAATAGCTCACCCTGAATATCAAAAAAAGTGTAAAGAAATACAAAAAACATATTCTCAAACAAACTGTAGCCTGCATGAAACCTAAAATCCATGCGTAAGGTGTGTGCTTCAGCACGAAAGATGGAATATAAACCGAATCAGCGACGGCGGCCAAAGCCCCGACCCATGCTTGGGCGGCGGTAGTTGGAAGGCTGACGCGCGGTTTCGCGGTAACGCTGTTGCTGTTGAGCGTTTTGTTGTTGTGCACGCAGGGTGCGTGTATTCAGCTGTTGGCTGGTGCGTCCGTTTGGACGTGCGGTTTGATAATAGTTGGCGCGGGCTTGACGGGCAATCGGGCTGTTTTGATTGCTTGCCTGTGTGAATTTGTTGGCCAATGCGTTGCCGATAAATGCACCGGCTGCAGTACCCACCAAACTTTGCAACAGCCAGCTGCCGGTGGATTGGTCGTAGATGTATTGTTGGCCGTCTGTACCGGTTACCGGTTGGCCGTTGTTGCCGTTGGCTTGTGCTTCGGCAGGAATGGTGTCTTTCACGGCTTCAGGCGTGAGCTGGTAAACCGTATTGTCTTCTTGTTGGCCGTTTTGTTGTGCCAACTGTTGTTGCAATGCTTCGATTTGTTTTTGTTGCTGCTCAAGCTGCGCCTGGGTATTATCTTTGCAGGCAGCGAGGGCAAAAGTGGAAAGGGCGGCTAAGGCAATCAGTTTTTTCATTGTTTTTCCTGAGAGAGGTTTGTCTTTGCCGAGATTTCGGCGGAGTGTGTTTGCCTAATATTAAACCATTTCCCTGTTTTTCAAGTGGTTTTACAAAATAATATTGGAAAGTTGCGCTGCAAATGCACGGCTGTTGGCAGCCAGGTTGCCCAGTGCAGGCATTTCGTGTTCGGTTTCGATAATCAGCAGATTGGCAGGGCGGCGGGTGTGCAGGGACATTTGCATTTCAGCGGGAGAGAAGGGCATGTGGTGGCGTTTGGCGAAAGCTTCGGCGCGTTTGTTGGCGGTTTTGAGCATAGGCAGCAGGGTAATATCCAAATGGAAACGGCGTACGCCCAAAACCAAAATACGCGCTGCGAAGAAATCCGCTTCATCAGTAAAAACGTTGGGGCTGCTTTGATTGAAGTCGTGGCGCTCTGCGGCAATCAAAGTCGCGATGGTGCGCACTTGCGGAATCAGGGCTTCGCTGATGAGGCTGTCAGGCGAATCGGGCAAAGTGTGCATGTTGAGCATGCTGTGGTGGCTGTTGCTGTCAACGACCATGCGGCAGGTGTGTAACATTTGGGTTTGGCTGTGGATTTTAGTTGAGGCAGTCATGGCTGTATTCCTTATTTCTTAAAAATGGGTGGATTTAAGCGGCCATGGTGGGTATAAAAAAAGCCGCTCAAATGAGGCGGCTCTAATTTGCGTATTTTCAACTTAATCTGTTTCAGACAAGCGCAAAAAAGTACCGCACGTTTGTGTGGTACCAATAGAAGAAAGTAGCAGAGCGTTGCGCGGTTTGCATGATGAAAATACGTCTTTAATGTATAAAAGAATGAAACGTAGTTTAAAACAAGAATGCCAGTAATTTCAATATCCAATCGACAAAACCCACCAATAAATCTACAAGTTGTTGTAATCCTTCCAATTTATTTTCTTTCGAGTGAGTCAAATTTGCACAATTATAATGCAAAACCGGGTGAATTGATAACAATCCGAGCAAGTTCTTTAAAAAAAGGCCGTCTGAAATTCAGCTTTCAGACGGCCTTTATTTTTGTTTATCCAATCAATAAACGTCGCGTTGGTAGCGTTTGTCTTCGCGCAGGTGGTTGAGGTAGTCCTCGGCTTCGTCGCGGCTGAGTTTGCCTTGGGTTTCGATGACTTCGATCAGGGCGTTTTCGACATCGCGTGCCATGCGTGCGGCGTCGCCGCAGACGTAGATGTGTGCGCCTTGTTGCAGCCAGCTCCAAACTTCGGCGGCGCGTTCGGCGATTTTGTGTTGGACGTAGACTTTGTGTTCGCCTTGGCGGCTCCATGCGAGGTCGGCGCGGGTGAGGAGGCCGTCTTTACGCCATTCGCTCCATTCGAGTTGGTAGAGGAAGTCGTCGGCCAGGCGTTGGTTGCCGAAAAAGAGCCAGTTTTTGCCGCTGTCGCCATTGGCGGCACGTTGTTGCATAAAGGAGCGGAAGGGGGCGACACCTGTGCCTGCGCCGATCATGATGATGGGGGTGTCGCCGTTTTGAGGCAGGCGGAAGTTGGAGTTAGGTTCGACAAAGACGCGGACTTCGCTGCCTTCTTCGAGGCGTTCGCCCAAGTAGCCGGATGCTGCGCCGGTGTAGGTGTGGTCGTGGTGGTTGAAACGGACGACGCCTACGGTAAGGTGGACTTCTTCGCCGACTTCGCCTTGTGCGGAGGCGATGGAGTAAAGGCGCGGGGTTTGTGGGCGGAAAAGGCTGTATAGGGTTTGTGCATCCAGTGGGTGTGGATGGGCGGCAAATACGCCGACGGGCGGTGTGGCGGCGAGGTAGGCGTCCAGTTGGGCTTTATCTGCGGCTATGGTTTTGAGTTCTTCGTTGTTTGTTAATTCGGCGTATTGTTGGACGAAGGCGGGTGTATTTTGGGTAATGTCTGCGGATTCGATCAGGGCGGTGCGGATGTCGGTTTCGCGGCCGTCTGAAAGTTGGACGGTTTCGTTGCCGTTCAGTTGGTTGAGGTTGAGGATTTCTTGAACGAGGTCGGCGGCATTAAGCGGCCATACGCCGAGCGCGTCGCCTGCCTGATAATGCAGACCTGAGCCGCTGAGGTCGATTTCGATGTGTTCGACGTCTTTCTCTGCGTCGCGCGAGGTGATTTTTTTGGCGCACGGATAGGGTGGCTGTGTAGGGGTTTTCTTTGGTGTACACGGTGCCGCTGCTTGGTGTTGCTGAGCCGTTTGGTGCGGCGGTTGGGCTTGGGCTTGCTGCTTGGGCGGTTAATTCGGCTACTCTGGGTACGACGGCGGCAATCCATGCGTCGGCAGCGGCTTGAAACTCTAAGTCGCAAATGCCCAAGTCGTTCAGACGGCCTGCGCCAAGTTCGGCAAATTTGGCATCAAAGTCTTTGCCTGCTTGGCAGAAGTTGGGATAGGAGGAGTCGCCAAGGCCCAAGACGGCAAAGGTCAGTTTGCTGAGATCGGGTTTCTTTTTGCCGTAGATGAATTTGTACAGGGGCAGGGCTTCTTCGGGCGGTTCGCCTTCGCCTTGGGTGGAGGTAACCAAAAGCACGATGTCTTCGTCGGGCAGGGTTTTGCTTTTGAAATCGCCTGCGCTGCTGAGGTGGACTTCTACGCCGGCGGCTTGAAGTTTGGCGTGTAAGGATTCGGCAACGCTGCGAGCATTGCCGGTTTGTGAGGCGGAGAGGACTAATACGCGGCGGCTGACTATCGAGGTGGCTGCTTGCAGGGCAGGTGGTTCGGCTGTTACACCGGATACGCTTTGGCTTTGCGCCCAGCAATAGCCGGAGAGCCAGGCAAGCTGGGTGGGGGATAGGGCGGAGAGTTGGGCGGAGAGTTCGGGTGGTAGCGGATTGGCTTGGCTCATTTGGATTCCTTTGTTGGATGGCTATAACCGATTGTTTGAATAATGGACAGTCGCCACTTTAAACAGGCCGTCTGAAAAAAGGAAAGAATGCTTGGTTTTAATTTAAGATGATTTCGTTATATTCGGGAAGGTATTAGGCCGTCTGAACATGCTCGTTCAGACGGCCTTGGATTGGATAGAAACGAGATTTTCAGTTTCCGCTGGAAAGTTTCATCACTACGACGCCGGAGATGATGAGAAATGCGCCGAGCCAGCGGCCGAAGTTGGCGGCATCGTTGAAAAATACAACGCCCACCAAAAACGCCCCTGCCGCGCCTATGCCTGTCCAGACGGCGTAGGCTGTACCCATTGGAATACTTTTTTGGGCAAGGTAAAGGAAGTATCCGCTACCGGCAATGCAGGCAAGCGCGGCGGCAAAGCCATGCCAGCGGTAGCCTTCCTGTTGTGCCAGCTTTAAGCCCAATGGCCAGCCGATTTCCAGCATACCGGCTAAGATTAAATAAAACCAACTCATAATATGTCCTGATAGTGTGTTAAGGTTTCAGACGGCCTTGGAAAGATTGTTTTCTTCCGAGAGTTCAACGCGTTGTCCGATATCTTTTAGATTGGAGTATTGTTCGACCAAGCGCGGTACATCGTCCAAGCTCATTGCAAACATCCATAAATAAGTGCTGACGGAATAGATATGGCCGGCGCTGCCATAGCCTTTAAGCGTCATGTGTATAAAGGCGAAGCCGAACAATACGCTCATCGCCATGCCGATACTGAGATAGCCTAAGGCTTCGCGGTTGGAAATCAGCACGCGTAGTTTTGCAACCCAGTCATAGTGGCGGTAGAGCTGATGCTCGTTGCCGTCGCGGATAAGGTGGTTGTCGCGTTCAAGTCGGTTGTTTAAACGGAAATATAGGTTTTCGCTGATGGCGGCAAAACGCGGCAGCAACCATAAAAACAGGGCAAGTATCGCGACAGCCAATACGCCCACCCAAAATTCCAATATCAGCAACATCATACATGCACCGAAGATGGAGACCAGCGAAGTAGCAGCGATGGGCAGGTGTTCTTCAAAAAAACTGACAAACTCACGCGATAGGGCGACGCGTGTGGTAATGGCGGAATGCGGTACTTCTCGTTTGCGCTGTTCCAAAACGACCGGGACGGCGATTTCGGTATAGATTTGGGTAAACGTACGCGTATCGGCTGCTCGGCGGGCGGCTCCGATTATCCACATTAATAAACCACCACACCATACAACATTGCCTGCCAGACGTTGCCTTCCATAACGGCATTAATCGCCCAGCCGCCAAACACGGGATATACCAGCAAGAGCAGATTATCCAAGCCGACGAGAGAGAAGGTTGTGATGAGTTTGCGGCGGTGTGTTTGACCGATGTGTTTCAACATTTTCCACATGATTGCCCTCCTTATTTAGTATTGAGGGTTTGCGCCATTAATTCGGCCAACGCGTCCAAATCGGCAAACAGTCGGGCTGCACGTTTTTCACCGAAGGCGGTAAAAATTCGTTTGCTGAATTCCTGCATGTTTTGCACCAATGGTGCGGCGGATTCCTTGCCTTGTTCGGTCAGCGCCAATAAGCGTTCGCGTTTGTCTTGTTCGCTTTCGTGAAATGTCAGCAAGCCTTGTTCCGCCAGTGTTTTGCATGTGCCGGAAACGGTTTGCTTGGGCAGACTCCATTCTTCGCCTATGAATTTTTGAGTGCGGCTGCCTTCGGTGACTAAAGTGTATAGCACGGCTAAAGTGTTGTAGTTGGTGTTTTGCTGTTTAATCCATTGGTCGAATGCGCTGTCTATGCGGCTGATGCGCATACCGAGTTGGTCAAGTTGATTCATAAATTGGTCTCGATATTGACTAATCGGATGCGGATCATAGTCATGTGTAGGACTAATTGCAAATAGAAGGCCGTCTGAAACAATCATTTTCAGACGGCCTTGAAACCGTTAAAATAATTAATGTAGAAACGATATATTCAAACTACGATAAGCCTAATAACATCTTCAACACATACGCCATGATTCATTTCTTATCTCAAAATATTTCATCCAAACAAGCCACTGCCATCGGGCTGCTTGCCGTTGCCTTGTGGAGCTTCGTCATTTCTCTGATACGCTCTTTGAGTCTGCATATGGGGGCAGTGGGCGGCGCGGCAATGATGTACACCCTGTCCACTGTATTGATTTGGCTGATTTTCGGACGGCCGCATTTGCGTAATTACAACCGCAGCTATTTGTTTTGGGCAAGCGTGTTTTTTGTCGGCTGCGAATTGTGTTTGTCGTTGTCGATTGGCTTTGCACAAAACGCAAGACAGGCGGTGGAAATCGGCATGGTGAATTATTTGTGGCCGACGTTTACCATTGTCGGAGCGGTATATTTCAATAAACAGCCGTCAAAATGGTGGATAGTCATCGGCTTCGTGCTGTCGTTTTTTGGGATTGCCACTGTACTGGGCGGCGATGTCGGCTTGTCGGTTTCTGGTATTTACCACAATGTCCGCACCAATCCCGGCGGCTATATCATGGCATTTGTAGATGCCGTGCTTTGGGCGGCATATTGTACGCTGACGGCGCGTGTGAAAGCGGAAGGCAGCAGCGTCGGCTTTTTCTTTGCGCTGGTGTCGATACTGTTGTGGATCGAATACTTCCTCAGCGGCGCGAATACGTTGAATTTTGACGCCGTATCGCTCGGCTATGCCGTTGCCGCTGCAGCTTGTATGGGGCTGGGCTATGCGGTGTGGAATATCGGTATTTCGCGCGGCAACCTGACTGTATTGGCAGGCGCATCTTATTTCATTCCAGTGTTGTCTGCGGTGGTGTCATCGTTTGTGATTAGCGCGCCTTTGTCCATGACGTTTTGGCAGGGAGCGGGAATGGTGTGCTTAGGGTCGATTGTGTGTTGGTTGGCGACACGGAGAAAACGGATGGCGTGAGGCAATATCCCATAGCTTTGCGATATAACGAAAACAGCTTTTTTAACAACCAAACATTCTTTCCCATTTTCAGACGGCCTGTTTAAAGTAGCAGTCAGTTTGAGAAATCACGAGAAATGGGAAAGAATCATGACCGCAGCTTCCGCTCCGCTTTTACGCTTCATCACCGCCGGCAGTGTCGATGACGGCAAATCCACGCTCATCGGCCGCCTGCTCTACGACAGCAAAACCTTGCTGACTGACCAGATTGACAAGCTCAACCGCGCTGCCGAAAACGGCGAAACGCCCGACTTCGCCAGTCTGACAGACGGCCTTGCCGCCGAGCGTGAACAAGGCATTACCATTGACGTCGCCTACCGTTATTTCGCCACGCCCAAACGCAAATTCATCATTGCCGATACGCCGGGACATGAGCAATACACGCGTAATATGGTTACCGGCGCATCGACTGCCGATGCCGCCATTATTTTGGTTGATGCCACTCGTGTCGATTTTTCAGGCAGCGAGCCAGTCCTCCTGCCCCAAACCAAACGCCACAGCGCGATTCTGAAACTCTTGGGCTGCCCCAACATCATCGTCGCCGTCAACAAACTCGACCTGCTCGACTTTGACGAAGCCAAATATCAAGCCATTACCGAGGCCTACCGCAAACTGGCGGAACAAATCGGCCTCAAAGCACAAATCCACTTCCTGCCCATCAGCGCCTTAAAAGGCGACAATATCGTCAATGCCAGCAACCAAACCCCGTGGTATCAAGGTTTGCCGCTTCTGCCTTTGCTTGAAAGGCTGCCTGTCAACCGTCAAAATGCCGCTGACCAAGCTGCGCACTTTCCCGTACAACGTGTGGCGCGCCAAGACGGCAGCAGCAGCGACGATTTCCGCGGTTATCAAGGCAGATTGGAAGCAGGCCGTCTGAAAGTGGGCGATGAAGTTAAAGTTTTTGCCCAGCGGCCATGTTGCCAAAGTTGCCGAAATCTATAATGCCAAACGGCAAAACCGAATCTGCCGAGGCAGGGGAAGTGTTGACTGTCGTTTTGGATACAGACATCGATATTTCACGCGGCAACAGCATTGTTTCAGCCGACAGCGCCATTGTTCCCAGAACAACAATTTCAAGCCGCGCTTTGCTGGTTTGACGATATTCCGCTCAATCTGCGCCGCAAATATTTGCTGAAAGCACACTACCCAAAACCACGCCCGGTAAAAAAATCAGCGAAATTGCCTACGTTTGGGACGTGAACACCCTCAGCCGGGTTGAATCTGCCGAAACGCTCAAGCTCAACGACATCGGCAGCGTCAGCTTCAAAACCCAACAGCCGCTTGCTGCTGCCGCATACGAAGACAACCATGCCCAAGGCGCGTTTATTTTGATTGATGAAGCCACCAACCATACTGTCGCGGCAGGCATGATACGCAAAGTCAGCGAAACAAACAGTTTTGACATTTAAAAGAAAAGTTGAAATAAAAAAAGGCCGTCTGAAGTTTCAGACGGCCTAATATTTTATCCAAGTCGGAAATGCTTATGCGCCGTAAACCGGATATTTATTGCACAAAGCAGTCACTTGTTCGCGGACTTTGGCGAGGTTGGCTTCGTCTTCAGGATTAGCCAATACGTCGGCAACCAAGTTTGCCAATACGCGCGCGTCGGCTTCGTTAAAGCCGCGTGTGGTCATGGCGGCGGAGCCGATGCGGATGCCGGAGGTAACGAATGGTTTTTCCGGATCATTCGGGATGGCGTTTTTGTTGACGGTGATGTGAGCTTTGCCCAAAGCGGCTTCGGCGGCTTTGCCGGTGATTTTCATCGGTTGCAGGTCAACGAGGAAAACGTGGCTTTCGGTACGGCCGGAAACGATGCGCAAACCGCGTTTAACCAGCTCTTCTGCCATGGCGGCAGCATTGATTTTTACTTGTTTTGCGTATTGTTTGAACTCAGGTTGCAGCGCTTCTTTAAACGCTACGGCTTTGGCAGCGATAACGTGCATCAACGGACCGCCTTGCAGGCTTGGGAAGATGGAAGAGTTCAGCGCTTTTTCGTGGGTATTGTCACGGCACAAAATCACACCGCCGCGAGGGCCGCGCAGGGTTTTGTGGGTGGTGGTGGTCACGAAGTCGCAGAATGGCACAGGGTTAGGATATTCGCCGCCTGCAATCAGACCCGCATAGTGCGCCATGTCGACAAAGAGGTATGCGCCGACTTTATCGGCGATTTCGCGGAATTTTGCCCAGTCGATTTGCAACGCGTAGGCAGATGCGCCGGCCACAATCATTTTAGGTTTGTGTTCGAGAGCCAAGCGTTCTACTTCGGCATAATCGAGAACTTCATTTTCATCCAAACCATAAGTAATGGCGTTGTAGAGTTTGCCGGAGATGTTAACGCTTGCGCCGTGGGTCAAGTGGCCGCCGTGTGCCAGAGACATACCCAAATGGTGTCGCCCGGTTTCAAAACAGAAGCGTACACGGCTTGGTTGGCTTGGGAGCCGGAGTGCGGTTGAACGTTGGCATAAGCGGCGCCAAACAGTTCTTTTACGCGGTCAATCGCTAATTGTTCAACAATATCAACGTATTCGCAGCCACCGTAGTAGCGTTTGCCAGGATAGCCTTCAGCGTATTTGTTGGTCAATTGCGAACCTTGGGCTTCCATAACGGCACAGCTGACGTAGTTTTCAGAGGCGATCAGCTCGACGTGGTCTTGCTGGCGCTTGTCTTCTTGGGCGATGGCTGCTGCCAAATCGGGGTCATATTGTGCGAGGGTAACGCTTTTTGAAAACATGTTCTCGATTCCTTTGTGATGGGCTGAAAATATAGGATGGAGTGCTGCGAATTGGTTCAAGATGAACTATTTTTCTTGCATTGTCAACAATTGTGTCGGGTGTTTGGTTTCAGGCGGCCTGAGATTAAAGGGTTTATTTGAAAATATCATCTTGTTTTAAATGAAAATCCATTTTTTCCAGAAGCGCGGCTAAATCGGCTTCGGCTTGGGCGGCTTTAAGATTTTTTGCCAGTTCTACCAAGGCTACCGCATTTAATCGTTCTTTCTCCAGCCGTAGGGCTTCTGCACTGAAGATTTTGATATTGTCTGCCGATTCGGCGGCATCTATTTTTCAAATGGATAAAACGATTCTTCGTGTACGGCCAAACCGTCGGGCAGGGGCGCGGCATGGTTGAAATCGGCATCATTGACCGGCATCCATGAAGGATGGTTCTCAAGCAGGATAAATTGTCCGTCCATGCCGTTGATATGACGGAATAGGGTGGTTCGGCCATTGTGTAAACGCATAAGCCCGATTGTATGCCCAAGTCGGCAAGCCGTCTATAAAGCCGTTTCTTTCTATTTTGGCACTAACTTATGTTGATATTATTAATTTTGATATAAAACAGTTTCGGCTTAAAAAAGACTGGATAAAACGCCCGTGTTTGTTATAATGAAGCTAAAGATTGATTCGTCCTAGTTTTTGACCGCAGTACTTTTTTATTTAATTAACAAGAGAGGAAAAACAAAAATGTTTCCAGAATATCGCGATTTGATTTCTAAACTGAAACAAGAAGATGCACACTTTGCCCGTTTGTTTGACGAGCACAATGAGCTGGACGATAAAATCACCGGTTTGGTTAACAACCCTGTTACCAGCGGAGCCGAAGAGATTGAAGAGCTGAAAAAAGCCAAACTCAAACTCAAAGACGAATTGTATGCCCTTCTGCAAAAAAAGCAGCAGGCAAATAATTGAAAAAATTGAATAAGGCCGTCTGAACGGTATGATGGAAATCTCGGATTTCGTTTCATGCCGGTTCAGACGGCCTTTTTGCTTGTTTGATATTTTGTTATTTTTTATTAGCGTAATTTAACTATTAATTGTAAATCACTCTTAATTGCATTGAAAAATTCTGTTAAGTTTATTTAAAAATCCAAAAACAATTTTTCATTTTAATTTTAAACAAACAAAAACCAAGAGAAACGATGCAATGAAAAACATTCACACTCGCCATTTTGCCTTTGGCGTTAATTAGTGCATTCTCACACGCAGCTGAAGAGAAAGCCGTTGAGCAGGCTGAAGTCGATACCGTTTACGTTACTGCCGAGAAGCAGTTGCAACAATCGCTCGGCGTATCGCGTATTTCTAAAGACGACATCGACAAACGCCCTGTAGCCAATGATATTTCCGAATTTGTCCGTACCATGCCGGGTGTCAACCTGACCGGCAATACGGCAACAGGTCAGCGTGGCAACAAACGCCAAATTGACTTGCGCGGTATGGGCCCTGAAAACACTTTGATTTTGATTGACGGCAAGCCGGTTAATTCGCGCCAGTCCGAGCGTATCAGTATGCGCGGTGAACGCAATACGCGTGGCGACAGCAACTGGGTGCCAGTTGAAGAAATTGAATCGATTACCGTCTTGCGCGGTCCGGCGGCAACACGTTATGGCTCTGGTGCGATGGGCGGCGTGGTCAATATTGTTACCAAAAAAGTGTCTAAAGAATTTAAAGGTCAAGTCAATCTTTACGCTAATCAGCCGCAAGACAGCAAAGAGGGTGCAACCCGCCGTATCGGCTTTAATTTGAGCGGCCCGATTATCCAAGATACTTTGGGCTTCCGCATTTACGGCAACCTGAATAAAACGGATGCAGATGCTGCCGATATTAATGCCGGACACGGCAATGACAGCGCGGCCGGTGTCGAAGGCGTACGCAATAAGGACATCGCAGGCCGTCTGCAATGGAAGATCAGCCCAGCGCAAACGCTGATTTTGGACAGCAGTTACAGCCGTCAGGGCAATATCTACAACGGCGATACGCAAAACAGCAATCCGCGTTCTGCTTTGGTTAATTCTTTGGCCGACAGCAAAGCCGAAACTGCCCGTTTATACCGTTCTGCTTATTCCTTAACGCATGATGGCGCATGGGAATGGGGCGATACCAAAAACGTGATCAGTTATGAGCGCACGGTCAACAGCCACTTGCCTGAAGGTTTGGCCGGTGGTCCGGAAGGCAGCTATACAGGCTTGGATTTTGTTCAAAGCCGTCTGAAAAACCTGCGTTTCAGCAGCGAAGCGAATATTCCTTTTAAACTTGGTGTTGATAACGTGTTGACGGTCGGTGCGGAATTTACCGACAGCAAATTGGATGATCCTGCTTCCAATACTCAGGGATTTAAAGACCAAGGTAAAACCGATGCATTTAACGGTATCTCCGCAACGCGCGGCGGTAAGGCTTCGCAACGCAACTGGGCTGCCTACGTTGAAGACAATATTTCGTTGACCGACAAAACCCATCTGATTCCGGCTATCCGCTTCGACCACAACAGCGACAGCGGCAGCAACTGGAGTCCGGCTTTGAACTTCTCGCATCAAATCGGCGAAAACTGGTTGGTTAAAGGCGGTATTGCCCGTGCGTACAAAGCACCAAACCTGTATCAAACCAATCCTGACTTTATCCTGTACACACGCGGTCAAGGCTGTCCGCTCAATGCGCCGAACAGCGTGCGTTGCTATTACATGGGCAATAACAATTTGAAACCTGAAACCAGTATCAATAAAGAGATTGGTCTTGAGTTCAACAAAAACGGCTGGCAGGCTTCCGCGACTTATTTCCATAATGCGTACCGCAATAAAATCGTAATTGGCGACCAGCTTATTGCCACCAGCAATATCGGCAACTGGCTCCTGCAATGGGAAAATACGCCGAAAGCGACTATTTCGGGTATCGAAGGCAACTTGGTGATTCCGTTGCATGACACACTCAAGTGGAGCAACAATTTCACTTACATGCACAAATCCGAAGATTATCAAGGCAATCCATTGTCTTTGGTGCCAAAACACACCATCAACAGCACATTGTCTTGGACGCCGAACGAACGCTTCGATGCCAACCTGACCTTTACCCACTACGGCCGTACTAAACCGCGCGGCGTAGCGATTAATAGACTGGAACGAGACGGCAATCCTCGTGCAGGCGTGGCAGCGTTGTCTTCCGAACACAGCCAAACCCAAGTCGGCTCTTACGGCATTTGGGGGTATCAACGCAGGCTACAACTGGAACAAACGCGTGGCCGTCCGTGGCGGTATCAGCAATCTGTTTGACAAAAAAACTGTACCGCACAACTGCCGGTGCACAAACTTATAACGAACACGGTCGTACCTTCTACGGCAGTTTGAAAGTATCGTTTTAAGTAAAAACGTATTAAATAAGGCCGTCTGAAACAGTGTGAAATGAAATCTAAGATTTCTGACACATGGTTTCAGACGGCCTTTTCGATTTTAAATTTAGAAGTATTTGTTGTTACGGAATTTGCTTCACTTTTTTTAGAAAAGTAAAAGGACGGCATTCGCCGCCCTATGAATCTAAAAGATTTATTCGACCCAAGTCACCATTTCTTCAATCGGTTTGCGTGATTTTTTGGTGATTTCTTTGGCACGATAGCCGAATGTTGCCGCTACGGATACGCCCCATTCGTTGGCATCAAACAGGCCTTCTGCCGCCAATACTTCGTTCATTTTGTCGTAGTTGAAGCCTTCGATTGGGCAGGAATCGATGCCGATGGCGGCTGCGCCTGTGAGCATATTGGCCAAAGCAATATAGGTCTGTTTGCCGCTCCAGTCGAAGAGTGCGCGTTGGTCGTCGGCAATTTTAATGTCGGTTTCTTGGAAGCGTTTGTATTTTGCCAACGCTTTTTCCAGTTGTTCTCCTTGCAGGCCCTTGCGTTCGGCAACACTGCGGAAGAACGGGGTATCGTAACGGGCATTTTTCTTGGCAAGGATAATCACCAGATGGCTGCAGTCGTCCAGTTGGAGTTGCATCCCCCAGCTGAAAGGCTTGATTTTTTCACGCAGGGCTTTGTTTTGAATCACCAAGAATTTCCATGGCTCGGAGCCGACAGAGCTGGGGGAGAGGCGGGCAAATTCTAAAATCGCTGCAAAATCTTCTTGGCTGATTTTTTTGTTGGGATCGTAATAACGGGTAGAGCAGCGATTTTCGAATACTTGCAACATTTGTTCGCGTGTAATTTGATTCATCTGGTTTTCCTAATAAATGAAGATGTTATTCCAATATCCGGTTCCTTTTGAGGCATCATTACCGGCATAACCTTAAGGAGGAAACAGGCTGGAGCAACACCATGTTAAATCAAACCTGACGGTCAGGCTATCTTTTAATTCTGAATTTCGCAAAAAAATTCGATAAATATCAATATCAATACGAAAAGGCCGTCTGAAACTTTAAACGTTAAAGTTTCAGACGGCCTTTGATTTCAAATCCTGATTACAGATGAGGATTCATCAGGTTTTCCGGGGAGAGGATGCGGTTGAGTTCTTCTTCGCTCAACAGACCGCGCTCCAATACGACTTCGCGCACGCCTTTGCCGGTTTGGGCGCAGATTTTGCCGACCAAGTCTCCATTGCGGTGGCCGATATATGGGTTCAGATAAGTGACCAAACCGATGGAGTTGAAGACGTAGTGTTCGCAGATTTCGCGGTTGACCGTAATGCCTTTGACGCATTTGTCGGACAGGTTGACCGCGGCATTGCCTAAGAGGGAAATGGTTTCAAACATACATTGGGCGATGACCGGCTCCATAACGTTCAGCTGCAACTGACCTGCTTCAGCTGCGAAAGTGATGGTCGTGTCGTTGCCGATGACTTTGAAGCAGACTTGGTTGACAACTTCAGGAATCACGGGATTGACTTTGGCAGGCATGATGGAAGAACCGGCCTGCAATTCAGGCAGGTTGATTTCTTTCAAACCGGCGCGCGGACCGGAAGAGAGCAGGCGCAAGTCGTTACAGATTTTGGACAGTTTGACGGCTGTGCGTTTCAATGCGCCGTGTACCATCACATATGCGCCGCAGTCGGAGGTCGCTTCGATTAGGTTTTCAGTCAGTTTGCAAGGCAGGCCGCTGACTTCGGAAAGTTTCTCAACAACCAAAGCTGCATAGCCTTTAGGCGTATTCACGCCCGTACCGATGGCAGTGGCGCCGAGGTTGACTTCAAGCAGCAGGGAGCGGGTGCGGTCGAGGTTGAGGATTTCTTCTTCCAACAACACTTGGAAAGATTGAAACTCTTGTCCGGCAGTCATCGGCACGGCATCTTGAAGCTGGGTGCGGCCCATTTTCAAAACGTCTTTAAATTCTTCGGCTTTGGCGGCAAAAGCGTTTTTCAGGATGGCCAGTTTGTCGAGCAATTCGCCGATGCTGTAATACACGGCAAGGCGGAAGCCGGTAGGGTAGGCGTCGTTGGTGGATTGGCTGGCATTGACATGGTCCATCGGATTGACGATGTCGTAGTGGCCTTTTTCGTGACCCAAGACTTCCAATGCGAGGTTGGCAATGACTTCGTTGGTATTCATGTTGACCGAAGTACCGGCGCCACCTTGATAAACGTCGGACGGGAATTGGTCGAGGCAGCGGCCTTTGACCAATACTTCATCGCAGGCTTTTTCGATGGCGGCCGCGATTTCCGGCTTGATGGCACCCAATGCGCCGTTGGCTTGCGCAGTGGCTTTTTTAACCATGACCATGCTGCGGACAAATTGCGGTACGTCGGAAATTTTTTGTGTGGAAATTTTAAAGTTTTCAATGGCGCGCAAAGTATGGATGCCCCAATATACTTCAGCAGGGATCTCGCGGTCGCCCAATAAATCGTGTTCGATTCGTACAGTCATTTCTCTTACCTTCTCGTATAGTTGTGTTGGTGTGCATTATGCGTTTGGAACATTAGCCCAGTTCGGCAAGATTGTCCAGTTAATAAGGCTTAATCGTCAGGATGAAAGCGTGCCGCTTCGCGTTCCTTTTGGCAACCGTATCTTTGTCTTTCAGCTTTGCGCCCAGGCCCAACACTTTTTTTCGTATTCGGATTGCGGCGTGCCGTCTTCCCTGCATACCGAACGCGCTGGCATTGACCCAGAGGGCGAGTAGGGAAACGATAATGGCGAAAAAGCCGACGATATACCAAAACATTTTTTTCTTCCTTGTGTGTCTGCGTGTGCAGATTGTTGTGGTTTGTAAAGATGTGAATGTAGCACAAACGCGGTTGGGTTTAAATTCTTCTCCTGCATCCTTTCATTGATTTACCTGTAAGTGTTTAGAAAGGAAAAGGCCGTCTGAAAAGTAAGACTTTTCAGACGGCCTCGGAGGCTTTGTCGGGAAGATTAGCCGCCGCATGCGCCGCAGCAACCGCCTTCGCTGTGACCGCCACGTTTTTCTTCGTTATTGATAACGGGCAGCTCGGTTTCTTCGGTTTGCTCTTTTTTATCTTCAGGCAAATCGTTTACTTTGATTTTGTTTTCTTCGGCCATGATACATCCTTTCAATGGTTTGAGGAGTGGAAAGATTCATAAAGATAGCATCTTTAAGCAGATAAACCAAGCGGTACAAAACTGCCTTGTGATAATGCCATGACTTGGAACAATAAATTTGCTTGTAAAAGCGTTCAGGCCGTCTGAAAAAATCCAAAGAGGAGTGTTGGTTTTTATGGCTTGAAATGGCAGCAGAAAGATTTAAGAATACTTGATCTGAAGGGATAAACTGACATTGATCTCAAAAAACAATACAATGTTATCATCATCTGGAAACAGCCAATTTATCGGAGCATATATGTATTCACATCACAGCGAACGCCATTTCAGCGACCGCAACAACTGGCTTCGGGCAAGCGTATTGGGGGCCAATGACGGCCTGATTTCCACTGCCTCGCTGTTGACGGGCGTAGCCGCAGCCGCGCCAGATTTCCAAACTCTGCTGTTGACGGGCGTTTCGGCACTTATCGGGGGCGCGGTGTCAATGGCGGCGGGGGAGTATGTTTCTGTGTCCAGTCAATCGGATACGGAAAAAGCCGATTTGCACAAAGAACGCTATGAATTAGCAAATAATCCTGATGCGGAGTTGGAAGAGCTGACGGAAATTTACCGCCGCCGCGGTTTGTCCGACTCGCTCGCCGCAGAGGTAGCCAAAGCTTTGATGGAACACGATGCGCTCGCCGCCCACGCGCGCGACGAAATCGGCATTACCGAAACCTCTGCCGCCCAACCCATGCAGGCCGCGCTGGCTTCTGCCGCTTCATTTTGTGCCGGCGCGATTTTACCTTTACTGGTCGCATTGACAGCTTCTAGTGCCATTGTTCCGGCCTTGGCAGTGTCCACTTTGTGCGGACTGGCCGGACTGGGCTATGTCTCCGCCAAACTCGGTGGCGCGCCTGTCGTTCCTGCCGTTTTGCGCGTGTGCCTGTGGGGCGTGGCGGCATTGGTGATAACCGGATTTATTGGAAAACTGGCAGGCGTGGCCGTCTGAATGTAAGGCCTTATATTCTTTTTAAACCTGTATCCAGTAAAATTGAAAAATTGATTTGATCGCTAAAGGCCGTCTGAAAATTTTTCAGACGGCCTGTGGTGCTTGTATTTACTTATTACAAACTGTTTTGTCATGACCTATCCGATTCCCAAACCCCGTGAAAAATCCCGTTGGCTCAATCTGTCTCAAGGCTCGCTGCCCTTGGCTTTGGCGCGTTATCTGCCGCATAAGCAGCTCAAGGTTGTCTTGACCCAAGATGCGGAACAGGCGCTGCGCCTTCAGACGGCCTGGCTGTTTTTCCGTCCGCATGATACGGCGGTGTTTTTGCCGGACTGGGAAACGCTGCCTTACGAGCGTTTTTCTCCGCATCAGGATTTGGTGTCGGAGCGGTTGTCGGCGTTGTGGCAGATTAAGAGCGGTGCGGCAGACGTGTTGTTTGTGCCGGTTGCCACGGCGATGCAGAAGCTGCCGCCCGTGCCATTTCTGGCAGGGCGCACGTTTTGGCTGAAAACAGGGCAGACTTTGGATATAGGCCGTCTGAAAAGTGATTTGGTGGATGCAGGTTATAACCATGTTTCCCATGTTGTTGCGGCAGGCGAGTTCGCTGTGCGCGGCGGCATTGTCGATTTGTTCCCGATGGGTAGCGAAATGCCGTACCGTATCGATTTGTTCGACGATGAAATTGACAGCATTAAAACCTTCGATACCGAAACGCAGCGCACCATCTCCCCCGTTTCCGAAATCCGCCTGCTGCCGGCGCACGAGTTCCCCACCGACAGCGAGGCGCAAAAGATTTTCCGCAGCCACTTCCGTGAAGAAGTCGATGGTAATCCGAACGATGCGGCTGTGTACAAAGCCGTCAGCAACGGCCATTTCGGCGCAGGCGTGGAATATTACCTGCCGCTGTTTTTTGAAAACGAGCTGGAAACGCTGTTTGACTATATCGGCGAAGATGCGCTGTTTGTCTCTTTGGGCGATGTTCACGCCGAGGCAAACCGTTTTTGGAGCGACGTCAAATCGCGTTACGCCATGGCGCAGGGCGACGAAACCTATCCGCCTTTACTTCCACAGTATTTGTATCTCTCTGCTGATGTTTTTGCAGGCCGTCTGAAAAATTATGGTCAAGTATTGCCGGATATTTTTGGTGATGAACATACGTTGCCAAACTTGGCCGTCAACCGCCAAGCAGATGAACCGTTACAGGCATTGAAGGATTTTCAGACGGCCTTTGACGGACGGATTTTGCTGTGCGCCGAAAGTTTGGGACGGCGTGAAACCATGCTCGGTTTCTTGCAGCAAAACGGTTTGAAGCCAAAAGCGTGTCTGACTGGCAGGGCTTCTTGTCGGCGCATGAGCCGCTAATGATTACAGTGGCGCCGTTGGCTTACGGGTTTAAATTAGAAGATCAAAACATCGCGGTTATTACCGAATCCGATCTTTATCAATATGTTGCCCGCTCGCGCAAACATCATCGTAAGAAACACGCCGCCGTTTCAGACGGCCTGTTGCGAGACCTTGCCGAAATCAATATCGGCGACCCCGTCGTGCACGAAGAACACGGCATCGGGCGGTATATGGGCTTGGTCACAATGGACTTGGGCGATGAAACCAACGAAATGATGTTGCTCGAATACGCAGGTGAAGCGCAGCTTTATGTACCTGTTTCGCAACTGCATTTAATCAGCCGCTATTCTGGTCAGGCGCATGAAAACGTTACCTTACACAAGCTCGGCAGCGGTGCGTGGAACAAGGCGAAGCGCAAAGCCGCCGAAAAAGCGCGCGACACCGCCGCCGAGTTGCTCAACCTCTACGCCCAACGCGCCGCCCAATCGGGACACAAGTTTGAAATCAACGAGTTGGACTATCAGGCGTTTGCTGATGGCTTCGGCTATGAAGAAACCGAAGACCAGGCCGCCGCCATTGCCGCCGTAATTAAAGATTTGACGCAGGCGAAGCCGATGGACCGCCTTGTGTGCGGCGATGTCGGTTTCGGCAAAACCGAAGTCGCCCTGCGCGCCGCATTTGTGGCGGTGATGGGCGGCAAACAGGTCGCCGTACTCGCCCCGACCACGCTTCTGGTCGAGCAGCACGCGCAAAACTTCGCCGACCGTTTCGCCGATTTCCCTGTGAAAGTCGCCAGCCTCTCGCGTTTCAACAACAGCAAAGCCACCAAAGCCGCGCTGGAAGGCATGGCAGACGGCACGGTCGATATCGTTATCGGCACGCACAAATTGGTTCAGGACGACATCAAATTCAAAAACTTAGGACTGGTCATCATTGATGAAGAGCACCGCTTCGGCGTGCGCCAAAAAGAGCAGCTCAAACGCCTGCGCGCCAATGTCGACATCCTTACCATGACCGCCACGCCGATTCCGCGTACCCTCAGCATGGCGCTCGAAGGCCTGCGCGACTTCTCGCTGATTACCACCGCGCCGAGCCGCCGCCTCGCCGTGAAAACCTTTGTCAAACCCTTCAGCGAAGGCAGCGTGCGCGAAGCCGTATTGCGCGAACTCAAACGCGGCGGACAAGTGTTTTTCCTGCACAATGAAGTGGATACGATTGAGAATATGCGCGAGCGGCTGGAAACCCTGCTGCCCGAAGCCCGCATCGGCGTGGCGCACGGACAACTGCGCGAGCGCGAGCTGGAACAAGTCATGCGCGACTTTTTGCAGCAACGATTCAATGTGTTGCTCTGTTCCACCATCATCGAAACCGGCATCGACATCCCCAACGCCAACACCATCATAATCAACCGCGCCGACAAATTCGGGCTGGCGCAACTGCACCAACTTCGCGGGCGCGTCGGCCGTAGCCACCACCAAGCCTACGCCTACCTGCTCACGCCCGAATACATCACCAAAGATGCAGAAAAACGTCTCGATGCCATCGCGGCGGCAGACGAACTCGGCGCAGGTTTCACCCTCGCCATGCAGGATTTGGAAATCCGCGGCGCAGGCGAAATCCTTGGCGAAGGACAATCCGGCGAAATGATACAGGTCGGCTTCACGCTCTACACCGAAATGCTCAAACAGGCCGTGCGCGACCTTAAAAAAGGCCGCCAGCCCGACCTCGACGCACCGTTGGGCATCACCACCGAAATCAAACTCCACAGCCCCGCCCTGCTGCCCGAAAGCTACTGCCCCGACATCCACGAACGGCTCGTCCTCTACAAACGCCTCGCCGTCTGCGAAACCGTGCAGCAAATCAACGCCATACACGAAGAACTCGTCGACCGCTTCGGCCTACCCGAACAACCCGTCAAAACCCTCATCGAAAGCCACCACCTGCGGCTCGCCGCAAAGAATTGGGTATAGACGCCATCGACGCCACCGGCGAAGCCGTTACCGTTACCTTCGGCAAACACCACCAAATCGACCCGACAGAAATCATCCTGCTGATTCAGAGCGATAGAAACTATCGGCTGGCAGGGGCGGATAAGTTGAAGTTTACGGCTCAGATGGAGGATGTGGAGATGAGAATTAAGACGGTGAAGAATCTGCTTCGTAGGTTGGGAGCAGGGAAGGTTACCTAAAAGTATTTAGATAGACAGCTAAAATTCTTTTGTATCTGTTTTTTAATATTCTAATTATTAACAACTATGTTAGGAGCTAACAAAAATGGATTTCGTGTCTTTATTCAAGCAAGATAAAGCTGATAGAAAAACGAGGGAAATATTTATCACGCCTATTTGGAATTTTTTTCTGAAGATATTGTCAGAATTTGGGCGGCGGATGAAAAGTGTCATTACGAAGACTTAGGTAGACCATCCATTAGATTTGAAGATAAAACCTATACCCTAGATTTTACTTTCCAGCATAAGCAAAGCAGGAAAGTCTATATCGTAGAGCAAAAAAATGTGAAATAGAGTTTCAGAATTATAAATTCTTTATTTTTAAATAAAAAAAGAACAATTATCTCACCATATTAAAGCTAAAAAAAGCTTTTTATGGCATTTCTTGAAGCTGCTAAGAAAAAAATATTATTTCTGCATCTATTGGCAAACAAGAAATAAAAAAATAGATGGGACTATCCTAATTTGGGGAGCTGCAACGCCAAAAAGGAATTAATGATATTAAATTAGAATACGAAATTGACGATATTCTTACTTTAGAAAAAAATAATAGATGATTTAATCTTATGGAGGAATGAAAATTTTTACAAATTTGTAAGAGATAGAATAGTATGGTCAAATGAGATGTTGAGTGGGCTATTAGCTATAAAATATATTGAACGGGAAGATTCAGAAGTTGTTGAATTAATAGACTGCCAAACCCCTTCTACTACTGTAGATACTGGCTTGGATCAACTAATTGAGACAAACCAATCACAAGCTAAATCTGCTAAAACTCTACCCATAATACAAAATGGTATTCAAGCTCCCATGAAAGCAGGTAAATGTAAAGCCATATGGGATGCCTGCCAAGAGTACTACAATAATACTGGTTGTGTGCCCAGCATTAATGAGGTTATTGCATTACCAGCCTTAAAAGATGCAAATATAAACAATACAAAGATTGAGTTTTACCGCTGGCGTCAATTTAATGGGTTAAATATTGAATAACATAAATTTATACAAAACAGAAAACTTAGGCTGCGTGGTACACATTCAGGCTAATTATCAATCACAGATACCATATTAAACAAAGGTCGTCTGAAACGGTTTTCCGGCTTTCAGACGACCTTTTCCCAAATATTATCGGCAGGGGCTCAATGCCAACTTTAAACCTGCTCCGATTTCTTCAGGGCTGTTATCCAATGATAAAATTACATCGTCTGCATCAATGGCATCCCACGCTTCCAGCTTGACATGGCGGCTCGGGCTGATTTTCAGGCAGCCGTTGTGCAGCCAAATATCCCCGCTCATCATGTTTTTAAATAGTGCACTTCAAACCTACATACAGGGGAGTGTGCGGCACGCATACATGCTTTAAGTGTGAATACAGAAGCAGTATAAAAAGGCCGTCTGAAAATACTGAAACTGTCGGCGATTGAAAATTGAGTCTAAGGCTGCTAAATCGATCAGGGAGTTATTATGAAAATGAGGGTAATGATGCTGGGAGTAACAGGCTTGATATTATCCGGCTGCTTTTTTGCCAATGATGAAATCAAGTTGGACGATATTGGGAATTTCAAAATTACAGTCAATGAAGCTAAGGGTTATAGGCGGGTTCATTTGACAGGCTTATTAGGCAATAGTGCAATGGGTATTTCAGATATCAAAACAACTAGCCGAAACGATGAGCTGAATATTACTTTATTTCAAAAATTAGCAGGTTCGGAATACTCAGGAACATTAGATAAAGAAATTGCTCTTGAAAGCAATATCAAGAAGATTACTTATGGTTCTAAACACGAGATGATATGGCAAGACTAAAAATACAATAAAGGGCGTCTGAAAAAGATTCAGACGGCCTTTGAAATTATAAATAGATAGATTTTTGGGCTATCCTATTTCGGCAACATTTCAAAATTTTTCTGCGCAGAAAAAGGAATACAGCAACTGTATCATCTCAGTTACCCTCGGGTCGGCAATGTAATATTGCCGTTCACGATGGTTCACTTCAAACGATACCAAACCGGCTTCACGTAATAGCGATAATTGGCTGGACATTGCCGCTTGCGGCAGTCCGGATGATTCAGCCAACTCGGTTACATTGTGCGGCCTTTCATGTAGTTTGCACAATACGGCGAGACGGTTGGGATTGGCCAGAAGTTTGAGAAAAGCGGTGGCTTCTTCGTAGGGTGGTTGATTGTCGGCAATGGTCATTTTTCACGCTTGTCGGCAAATGAGGAGGTCGAATTATCAGTCATAATGGCCTCAGCAGCAACTTTCAGGCGGCCTTTGCTTAATGGTTCCATGGCATTTGGGCCAGTAGGCGTGCCATGCCGCAGAATCCGGTTAGTCCGGCAGTTAACAGGCCTGCGCCGACCATCACGTCTATCAGATAAAACCAAGGCGATACCAGCCAACCTGCCAGCACGCCCAACAGAATCAAACTGCCCGCAATGGTTTGCACCTGCCGCATGATATCCGGTGCGGCACGGTCGGCAACAATAGGAAGCCCTGCAGCTTTCCATGCAAGTAAGCCGCCTTCTAGAATATAACATTCGCGACCTTGGCCAAGCGTTGACAATATTGTTTCTGCCCGTGTTGTACGTTTACCGCTCAGGCAATAAAAAATCAGGCATGGGGCAGTATCATCGGGCAGTTTGTCTCGCTGCTGTTCAGGCGGAAGGGATAATGCGCCACCAATATGCCCGCCCCGATATTCGGCTTGGCTTCGGATGTCCACTGCCAACGCGCCCTCACGGATTTTTGCCATTGCTTCGGAAGGCTTGATTTGCGGGAGTTGTCCGACCGTACTCATGTTTTGCCTTCTTTATTTTTTGTTGATGCGGCAGGTGTTGATGCCCAATAAGCTGTACAGCGCGCAGTTGCCAATTAATGCTGTACCCAGAGGGACGATGCCCAGCCAACCCCACCAGCCAATGTGTCCGGTAGCGGCTGCAGCAATCAGCGCTACGCCAATCACAATACGGATTACGCGATCCAAAGTACCCAAGTTTCGTTTCATTTTATTGCTCCTTGTTTAAGAATGGATTGTCTATAAATAAACATATATAAAAAAAATCATATATTAGAAATATTATATCCTTAAAAATGACTTTGTCAAATTATTTGTAGCCATGCAGTTTGGAATAGGTATTGGTTTGTTTGGCTGGTATAAATGATGGCTTAAGCATCTGATTTAAAATAAAAGAACGATATAATTTTTATATATAAAAAAGGCCGTCTGAAAACTGAATCTCAGACGGCCTTTGCGTTTTAACAAGCTCGGTTATACAGTTTGTGAGTATGTAAACGAGAGGGCTTTTTTATTTGGAAGGTGGTTGGGCATATCCGTTATCGGCTGGAAATGCGTCGGGTTCACTGGTTTTTTGTGTCGGGTCGTACAGTTCAAAAATTGCTGTACCAATTACACCGGTGTTGTTGATGGAGCCATTATCCGAGTTTGCAGCGTAAGAGTCTTCTGGATTGCTGAATACAAAAGATGCTACAGCATCGTCACTTTTACGGAAACCTTCGATTACCAGCGAATCATGTGGGTACAGAACATAGCCATCTGAGTATCTGCTGGCTGCTTGGCCTGAGACGACATCCAAACCATCTACGCTGGCTACGATTTCCAAAGTTTTATTGCTATTGTTCTTATAAACCAAACGGTATGACTGGCCGTCTTTCCCTTGTAAAAAGTAGTTGCTGCCGTCGCGGAAGATTGGAAACAGGTCGCCATTATCAGATTGCACGGATAATTCTACTTTACCTGCGGCTAATGAAATCGAGTTGATTTTTTTACCGCGATAATCTTTAGCAGAGTAATTCAATACACCTTCTGCCAAAGGGTTTTTAGTAACACGGCGCAAATCTACGGAATGAACGGAAGACTGTACTTCATCTCCCCAGCTGGTTCCTAGTTTTTCTGCTGTTTCTACGCTTTGGTTGGCCGTTTCTGATTCGGCTGTTGCAGGAGCTTCGGACGAGGGGGATTGTTGAGAACAAGCAGCCAAAATTGCAGCCAACAGCATTGGCAGCCACAATTTAAATTTTATTTTGGACATAATTGCTCTTGAGATAATTTAATGGGTTAACAATTTGAATACGTTAGATAATATGAAAATTATCCGTATTCTATCCTATTAATCTAATTGGGTAGAAAGCCGGGCTGTAAAAACAAGATAAGTTATTTATAGTAATTAAAACATAATGGGATATCTCGAGCCGATTTGAAAATAAACCGGACTTAGATTTTATAAGTTTGTATAGCCGATTAATCTGTTTCCATATAAAAAGGCCGTCTAAAAAGTATTTTTCAGACGGCCTAAATATTTATGTTTTACAACAAAGGACTCATCAGGCGGACGGCATTTTCCACGAGGCCGCGGAGTTTGGAGCGTTGTTGCCATGATTTGATGGCAATGTAGCTGCTGTTTAAGGTAGTTGCGCTGCAGGTGGCAGATTTGTTTGGTGGTGTCGCGATCGTAGATGGCGAGGCTGATTTCTAGGTTGAGGAAGAAGCTGCGCATGTCCATGTTGACCGTGCCGAAGAGGGAGTAGTCTTCGTCAATGGTCATGGTTTTGGCATGTAGAAGACCGCCTTCAAACATGGCGATATTGACACCGGCTTCCAGCAACATAGGGTAGTAGGCGCGTGAGGCATAGCGCACCATCAGTGAATCGACTTTGGCAGGCAGTATCAGGGTCACTTTGACACCGCGTTTGGCGGCAACGGTTAATGCCATGAGAAGCGGCTCGTCGGGGACAAAGTAGGGGGTAGTGATCGTGATTTGTTTGGTGGCGGCATAGATGGCGCTGATGATGGTTTCGTAGATAACGAAGCTGCCTTGCTCGGGAGCGGATGGAATAATTTGGGCAACAATATCGCCTTGCTGCATTTTTTCAGGAAGGATTTGGGGCAGCAGGCTTTGGGCTTGGTTGAGGTATGTTTGTACGTTTTGGAGGTTTTCATCGGTTTCGACGGCGAGGTCGGCGAAGAAGACGGCAGACAGTTCCAAAACCATAGGACCTGTACAGCGCATCATGGCATCGACCCATTCTCCGACGCCGGAGTTTTGTTTGAAATAGCGTGGGTCGACGAGGTTGAAGCTGCCGGTATAACCGATTTTACTGTCGATAACGAGGATTTTACGGTGGTTGCGCAGGTCGGTGCGCGTGAATAATGTACGCCAGATGCCGACAGGCAATGAGGTATGTACTCCAACGCCTGCTTGGCGCAGTATCTCTATCCAATTGCTTTCAAAAAAACTCCTGCTGCCGACGGCGTCGGCCAGAATAGCGCAGTCAACGCCTCGATCTGCTGCAGCAAGAATTTCATTTAGAATTTCTTCGATGCGGCCTTTGGGCTCGATAATGTAAAAGGCCAGCAGGCAGGAATGGGTTGCGGCGCGTATGTCTGCAAGCATGCTGTCGATGATGGCATCGGTGGTGGAGAGCAGGCTCATGGCGTTGCCTTTGGTTGCACCCAGCCCCGTTCCTTTTTCGGCAACTTTACTGATGCCGTGGTAACGTGATTTGACTTGGTCGGCAATATCGAGATAGATATCGGCTAGATGGGTGGCGGCAAAGTTGCGGTAGAAGCGGTTCATTTCGCCGGTACGTTTGGCGCGGGCAATGCCTAGACGAGGCTCGCCGATAAGGATGTAGGCGATGGTTCCGAATACGGGGAAAAGGAATAGGATAATCAGCCAGGCAAAGGTTGAGCCGATGTTTTTTTGTTTGTACAACACGCGCAGCATACAGACGAGTGCGGCGCAGGTGTGGGCGAAGATGAAAATTTCGGTCCAGGTGATGTCTTTTAAAAAATTCATATTCGGTAGCGGGAATGGATGTGTTTTTAAGTTTGAAGGTGTCAGCTGATAAGCTTCAGATATTAAGTATATAGAAAAACCGTCTGAAAGCAAATTTACTCGATAATCGTATTTTTGCTTTCAGACGGCCTTTGAGTTGCTTTAATTAACGGTGATACTGACGGGATAATTCGTGTACGGTATCGACCAAAATTTTAGCGTGTTCCGGATCGGCGTGTTGGTTGATGCCGTGGCCGAGGTTGAATACATGGCCGCTGCCGTTGCCGTAGTTGGCGAGGATGCGTGCGACCTCGGTGCGGATAGATTCCGGTGTGCCGAAGAGGGCAAACGGGTCGAAGTTGCCTTGCAGGGCAACTTGTTCGCCGACGCGACGGCGTGCTTCGCCGATGTTGCAGGTCCAGTCCAAGCCCAATGCGTCTGCGCCGATTTCTGCCATGCTTTCCAGCCATAAGCCGCCGCCTTTGGCAAATACGATAACAGGCACGCGGCGGCCTTCGCTTTCGCGTTTGAGTCCGGCAACGATTTGTCGGATGTACTTCAGGCTGAATTCTTTAAATGCGGCATCGCTCAACACGCCGCCCCAAGTGTCGAAATTTGTACGGCTTGTGCGCCGGCATCGATTTGGGCGTTGAGGTAGGCGGTAACGGCTTGAGCATTGGTGTCGAGGATTTTATGCAGTAAATCAGGGCGCGAATACATCATGGTTTTGATGGTGCGGAATTCTTTGCTGCTGCCTCCTTCAACCATGTAGCAGGCGAGTGTGAACGGGCTGCCGGAGAAGCCGATCAGCGGAACTCGGCCGTCCAGTGCTTTACGGATGGAAGTTACTGCATCAAAGACGTATTGCAGTTTTTCCATGTCGGGAACTTGCAGTTTTGCAATGTCGGCTTCATGTTGCAAGGCGCGTTCAAATTTCGGGCCTTCGCCTTCGGCAAAATACAGGCCCAAACCCATGGCATCGGGAACGGTCAGAATATCGGAAAACAGAATTGCTGCGTCCAGATCAAAACGTTCTAAAGGCTGGATGGTGACTTCGGTTGCCAGCTCGGCGTTTTTGCACAAATCGAGAAAGCTGCCTGCACGCGCGCGCGTAGCTTTGTATTCAGGCAGATAGCGTCCGGCTTGGCGCATCATCCAGATGGAGTGTATTCGACAGGTTGTTTGAGCAGGGCGCGGAGGAAAGTGTCGTTTTTCAGAGCAGTCATGATAAATAGGCTTTCTGATTTGGTGTGTTGGACAAAGTTCAGACGGCCTTAGATATGTATTGAGGCCGTCTGAAATGATTAAGTGATTGGTTTTGTTGTAGATTCCATATTGTCGCTTAGTGCGAAATCAGCACATCAATTTGGCTGAGGAAGGGCTGCCGGATGTTCTTCTTCGGCCACGCTTTCCAAAACCAGATTGCGTTGTTCTTGCGCTTTTTGCGGTTGATCAGTTTCATCAAACACGCGCGCTAGGACTAAATGTGCGGATACGCTGGGTTGCAGGGCGATGCTGGCTTCGAGGTAGCCTTGGGCTTTGCCCCAAAGTTTGCGGCCGTAAGCCAGTTGGCCAAGATACATCAACAGCGGTGCATTGTCGGGTTGTTCCTGCAGCCAAGAATCTGCCAAGTCGATGGCTTTTTGTTGCTCTCGCTCGCTTAAGAAACGCACGGATTCGACAAAAGCTTCCAAAAGCTCGGGCTGGCGGGTTTGCGGATAATGGGTTTTAACCCATTTGACCGCATCGGCATACAAACCCAAACGCTCGTATTTTTCGGCAATCGCAACACACAATTCGCCTGATTTCAAGCTTTCTGGAATGTGTTTCAAACAAGCTTTCAGACTGCGTGCATCGGTTACTTCGCTTAAGAGGCGGCGATATGCCCAATTTTGATACTGTTCGGCTTCGTAATCGTTGATGGCGCCGGCTTTGACCAGTTTTTCTGCTTTTGCCAAGACATCTGCAGCATCGCCGTGATCAAAGGCATAACGCAATTGCAGGCGGACCAGGCGGCTCAGGTTGCTATTGATTTTTGCTGCTGCTTCAAGGTTTTGTGTGGCAGTCGGATAATCGCGGCGGCTCAGTGCAGATTCGGCCAGCAAAAGATGACGGGAAAGCTGTTGTTTTTGTGGCAGCTGTTCTATTTCGTGCAGGTAGCGGTCACGCAATTCGAAGTTTTCCATTTGGTCGGCCGCGTGCGCGCCCAACATCAAAGCCAGGGTGCGGTTGTCGCCTGCTTCTTTATTTTGCAAGACTTTGGCGGCTTCTTGTTCGGCTTTTTCAAAACGGCCTTCAAAATATGCCAGACCTGCGCTGTTCAAAGAGGCAGAAGCCTGACGACCTTTGCGGGCAATGCCAAAGCGTTGCATACGCGCCGGAATGTTCAAGAGGCCGAACACGAATTTAATCAGGAAATACAAGACGAATACGCTCAACAGCAGGCCTAAAACAAAGGCATGCAGATTGATACGCAGCATGGTTTGCTCAACCACGACGTACACGTTGCCGGTATAAATGCCGGAAGCCAAGGCTAAACCGACGGCGGCTGCAAACAGAATGACAATCCAAACGACGGTTTTCATGCTTGCTCTCCTTTAATTTTGGCAGCAGGCTTGGTTTGGTTTTGTGGTTTGGCAGCTTCAGCGGCTGGTTCTTTTTGTTTTCAGACGGCAATGCAGGTGCTTCCAGAGATTGAGGGGCAGAAGCGGCAGCCGGTGCGGCAGTTGTGGCTTGTTCGGTAGTCGTAGCCGGAGCGGAAGCGGTTTTCTCGGCAGCTTGGGTTTGCGTAGCTTCTTCGGTCATCATTTGTGTACGCGAACCTTCTTGATAAGCACGAACGGCGCTCAAGCTGGCTTTCAGGCTGTCGTCTGAAATCATGCGGACATCAAGGGCTTTGAGTTCGGCCAACTCTTTCAGCCATGACTGGGTAGCAGGGGATTTGCTGTCGAAGTATTGTTTTACAGTTGCTTCAACGTTGTTCAAATCGCTTTGATACACTTCGCCGTTGTGTTGCAATAGGGCAATGCGCGCATCCAAAAGGCGCAGGCGCAGGTTTTCACGGATGAAGTAGGTTTGATCGGGTGAAATCAACATGGCGTCGTTGCTGTCCAGATGACGGACTTCAACCAAGCCTTTGAGGGCATTGAGGGATTTTTCCCATGTGTTTTCCCACCAAGTTCCTGAATTGGCGGCTTCGACAGGTGCGGCACCTGGTTTCAATACACCGTCCAAAACCAAAGGCAGGCCTGAAATACCGGTTTCCAAACGGTCGATACGCAAGGCAGTAGCGGAAATATCGACATAAGGACGGTTTTTCAGCGCGGCCAAATCATTGCTTATGGCTTGCTTGATGGGGATAAGCTCAGGCTGTTCAAACGGCTTAAGCGGCTGTCAATGTGTTCCAATACGCTGACCGCGCCTTGAAGGTTGCCTGACAGCATCAATTGTTGCGAAGCAGTGTTCAACATGGATTCGGCTTCGTCGACCAGCCAGTTGATACGGCCTTTGAGCAGCTCTTGATAAGCTTTCTGCATTTGCTGGATTTGCTCGCTATTGCTTTTTTGACCGTTGTTCAGGCGGTCTAACTCGGACTGAATAGCGGTTTGGCGGTTGAGGTTGTCTTTTAAAAGGCTGGCGTTTTCAGATTCGCCCAACGCAGCTTTGTCGATTTTTTGGTTGAATTCGAGCTCTTGGTTCTTTAAAACATTTTGACCTTGTACAAACAGGAATCCGCTCGCGCCCAAGCTAAGCAGTGCCAAGACGGTTGCACCTGCGGCCAAGGCTTTGCCGCCAGATTGTTTGATGATAACAGGGGCGTTGTTTTGTGGGAGATTGTTGGACTCGGGCATGCTCGCCTCCACTTGCTGAGGTTGGGTAGGTTTGATTTGTTCAGACGGCCTGGTGTTTTCAGAACGTTCAGGTGCCGGAGCTGCCGTATTGGCAACTTGTTGGGTATCTTTATTGTCTTCGACTGGGTTCACTGCTTGGCTCCTTTGTGGCATGGATGAAAGTGCAACGGATAAAGAAGTGACGATTTCTACGTGTTTGGCGCCGACAATGCGAAGCGCATCGGCAATGCGCGGATGATGGGTAAAGTATAGCAAGGATTCGAAGAATCGGGAAAATTGCGGCGGAATCTGATGGAAAAATTCGCGCGCGAGTTCGCCGGATGTAACGTAGGCAGCGGCGATGTCTTCGGTTTTAAAGTTCTGCCAATCGATGGCGTGTGGCCGTCTGAAATAGATTTCGGCGATGTCGATTTGGAAACCCAGTTCAGTCAGTTTGTCTGCCAGAAAATCACGGCCGCCATGGCCTCGAATGATTAGAACTCGGGCGTTGGGTGGCAGGTTTTTCCAAATAGGCATTCTCAAGACGGCTTCGCTGTCGTTGCCGTCTTCGGGAGAGAAGACGGGATAAGGGGAGAATTGTGCCAAAGTATGTTGGCTGGTTTGGCCGACGGTAATGTGTGCTTTGGGGCCGTCTGAAAAGTTCAGATGTGGCGCTGCGGTTTCAATAGCGGTGGGGCTGACCCAAAACACCACATCGGCTTGCTTGAATTGTTCGGGAAGTTTTTTTAGCGTCGAACGATCCGCCTTTATTTCAATCGGACTCAATACCTGAGCCTGCCAACCGGCTGCATGGCAGGTTTGGATATCTTGTTGCGGACGGTTGGAAGGTCGGATGATGAGTAGAGTAGGCATAATGTGGGATAAATTATTAGGGTTTTAGGCCGTCTGAAAGAAGGGTTTCAGACGGCCTGTTGCTAACGTACGTTATTGATCGACGAATGCGCGCTCAATCAGGTAGTCGCCGCGAACGCCCGTTTTCGGAGAAACGGTTAGGCCGAATTCGTCCAAGACGCTACAGGTGTCTTTCAACATGGCAGGGCTACCGCACAGCATGGCGCGGTCGTCTTGCGGATTGATTTTAGGCAGGCCGATGTCTTCGAAGAGTTTGCCGCTGCGCATTAAATCGGTCAGACGACCTTGGTGTACATATTCTTCGCGTGAAACGATCGGGTAGTAAATCAATTTTTCTTTAACCAAGTCGCCCAAATATTCGTGTTCGGGCAATTCTTTGGTGAAGCGGTCGTAGTATGCCAAGTCTTTTTTGTAGCGTACGCCGTGAACCAAGATGATTTTTTCGAATTGCTCGTAAACATCAGGGTCTTTAGTAATGCTCAAGAAAGGTGCGATGCCGGTACCAGTGCTCAAGAGGTAGAGGTGTTTGCCCGGATTCAGGTCGCCGGCAACCAGTGTACCGGTCGGTTTTTTACTGATGAGGACATCGTCGCCAACTTTAAGGTGTTGCAGGCGGCTGGTCAATGGGCCGTCTTGTACTTTAATACTGAAAAATTCCAGATGCTCTTCCCAGTTGGCAGAAGCCACGCTGTATGCGCGCATCAGCGGTTTGCCGTCAACCATCAGGCCGACCATGACGAATTGGCCGTTTTCAAAGCGCAAAGATTCGTCACGGGTACAGGTGAAGGTGAAGTAAGCGTCGGTCCAGTGGTGTACGGACAAGACTTTCTGGGTGTTGAATGCTGCCATTGATATTTCCTGTCGGATAAGGCCGTCTGAAAAGGATAGGTCGGGGCGGCCGAGGTTAATAAAAAGAATGGAATATGGTATTCAGCTACTTACTTGCCGGTTTGGCTGATTTTTCGCTGAGGCTGTGCAGGTCAGAATAGCGTCCGCCTGCGCTAATCAATTCATGATGAGTGCCTTGTTCGACTACATTGCCTTCATGCATCACAACGATGTTGTCGGCTTTTTCGATGGTCGAAAGTCGGTGGGCAATCACCAATGTGGTACGGTTTTGCATCAGGTTTTCCAATGCGGTTTGTACCAAACGTTCGGATTCATTATCCAATGCGCTGGTGGCTTCGTCCAAAATCAAAATCGGCGCATTTTTCAAAAGCGCACGCGCAATGGCGAGGCGTTGACGTTGGCCGCCGGACAGTTTTAAACCGTTTTCGCCAACTTCAGTGTGCAAGCCTTGCGGCATTTTTTGGATAAATTCCCAAGCATTGGCTGCTTTTGCAGCATTGATAATTTCTTCTTCACTGAATTTGTCAGCTTGAGCATAGGCAATGTTTTCAGCAATCGTACCATTAAACAGGACAACGTTTTGACTGACGAATGCCATGCGGCTGCGCAGGCTTTCTAGTGTATATTCATTGATGTTGACGCCGCTAATCAAGACCTTGCCTTCATCCGGATTAAGGAAGCGCGGCAACATATTGGCCAGGGTGGTTTTACCGCAGCCTGATGCGCCGACTAATGCAGTCACTTTGCCTTGTGGTACAAGCAGGTTGATGTGGTTCAAGCTGTTGCGTTCGGCTTCAGGATAGCGGTGTACAACATCACAAATTCGATATTGCCAGGGTTTGGGCTGAGGATTTGTTTGCCTTCGTTGCTTTCTTCGGGTTGATCCAAAAAGGTGAAGACACTTTCTGCCGCCGCCAAACCACGTTGCAGGGATTGCATCACGCCGGTCATGCGTTTGATGGGGTCAAACATCATGATCATGCTGGACAAAAACGACATAAAATCGCCTGCGCTAAAGCCGGAAAGCCCTGCTTGACGAGCCGCTGCGTAAATAATCGCGGCCAGTGCAACCGAAGCCATTAATTGTGTAATGCCGGTACCGGCAGAGCTGGCGGAAACCTGTTTGAGCAGGTTGCGGCGCACATCGTCGGCAATACGGTTGAGGCGGCGGTTTTCATAATCCTGACCGCCGTAGATTTTTACAACGCGTTCGCCATTAATGCTTTCGCCCAAAACCTGCATCAGCTGGCCAAGATAAATTTGGTTGTTGGCAGACAATTTGCGCAAGCGTTTGCTGACTGTTTGGATACATACGGCGACGACCGGCAAATAATAAAAGTAATCAGGGTCAAACGCCAGTTTAGGTAAGTCAACAAGCCCAACAGGCCGACCACGCTCACGCCGTCTTTGGCGATCACGGTAATGACGTTAAATCCTGCATCGGTAATTTGGTTGACGTCGCTTAAAATGCGCGACATCAGACGGCCGCCGGTATTGCTACTGAAATACGAAGTCGGCAGGTGCATCATTTTGTTGAACATTTCACCGCGTAAACGCTGCACCAAGTGGCTGGACAGATAAGTCGTGCAATATTCGTTAATGAAGTTGAACAGGCCGCGAACAAAAAACAGCGCCACAATTGCCAGCGGCAACCATGACATGCTTTTCATGTTTTTATCGACAAAACCTTCATTGATCAAAGGTTTGAGCAAATAACCGAAAGCTGGCATCGTACCGGCGACAATCAGCATGGCCACTACGGAGACGATAAACATCTTCCAATAGCTTTTTAAATATCCAAGCAAACGCTTGTACAGCTCCCAGTTGGATGTGGCTTGTGTTGTCTGCATATCAATCCAGATTTAGAGCAAACATGCAATTCTAAACGAAAATATCTGTCATTACAATGTTTGCAATTGAAAGTCAAAAGGAGTTGGTATTATTTTAACGCCTTGATTTTATAATGAGAACGACTGTGATGCGGTAGGATTGGCAAATATGTTGTCCACTTCTCAAACACCAGTTGCGGCCGTCTGAAAAAGTTTCAGACGGCCTCTTCAGTCGTCAAAGACAACCGGTTAAGCCAAAGCTTCCTTAATGATGTCTTTTACTGTCGTTGCATTATTGGGGACAACACGGACACGTTGCGGCAGGTTTTCCAAGCCTTCCAATGCTGCCGGACGGGGAATGGCAACTTCGCCGACCGCTTCATGGATGGTGGCTTCAAATTTGGCAGCCAACGCGGTTTCAAGGCAGACGATGGTTTCGCCGGCTTCGCGTACTTCACGCGCTACTTTGATGCCATCGGCTGTATGCGGATCAATCAATTCATGGTCTTGTTCGTAAACCTGTTTGATGGTGGCAAGGCGGTTGGCATGGGTCGATTTTCCGGAAACAAAGCCATATTGTTGATGTACTTTGTTTAAGACAAATTCCAAATTGAAACCTTTGCCGGAGCCTACTTCAGCCCATAAGGTTTTGATTTCGTCTGCATCGCGGTCCATCAGATCAAACACAAAACGCTCGAAGTTGGAGGCTTTGGAAATATCCATAGACGGGCTGGAAGTAACGTGGGTGTGTTCGCTGTTGCGCGGGCGGTATGCACCGGTTTTGAAAAATTCGTCCAATACGTCGTTTTCATTGGTGGCAACAATCAAGCGGTGGATAGCAGACCCATTTGGCGGGCGATATGGCCGGCGCAGACATTGCCGAAGTTGCCGCTTGGCACGCAGAAGCTGACTTTTTCGTCATTGCTCGAAGTGGCATTGAAATAACCGGCAAAGTAGTACACGACTTGGGCGACGATGCGTCCCCAGTTGATGGAGTTGACTGTGCCGATATGGTATTTAGCTTTGAATTCGGCATCGTTTTGTACGGCTTTGACGATGTCTTGGCAGTCGTCAAACATGCCTTCAACAGCGATGTTGTGGATGTTGGCATCTTGCAGGCTGAACATTTGTGCGCGTTGGAATGCGCTCATTTTGCCTTCCGGAGACAGCATGAAGACGTTGACGCCTTTTTTACCGCGCAGGGCATATTCGGCAGCAGAGCCGGTATCGCCGCTGGTGGCGCCTAAGATATTGAGTTCTTTGCCTTCTTTATTTAATACATATTCAAACGCATTACCCAAGAATTGCATGGCCATGTCTTTGAATGCCAAAGTCGGGCCGTTGGAGAGGGCTTGGATTTTGATGCCGTCTGAAAGTGTACGCACCGGCGTGATGGCTTTGGTACCGAATACTTCTTCGGTGTAGGTGCGGTTGATGATGTCGCGTAAATCATCAGCAGGGATGTCGGTGGCAAACAGGCTCATGACTTCAAACGCCAGCTCGGGGTAGCTGAGTGTGCGCCATTGGTCTAAAGTAGCACGGTCGATTTGAGGGTATTGCTCAGGCAGCATCAAACCGCCGTCAGGAGCCAAACCCATCAATAAAACTTCGCTAAATTGCTTGCGTGCGGTCGCACCGCGGGTGCTGATGTATTTCATGGTTTCTTCTCTATGTATTTAAAATTCAAATAGAAAGTCAAAACGAATTCAGACGGCCTTGATGTGAAAAAAGGCCGTCTGAATGATTATTTGTAGAGTCGTTTGAAGCAGGCGGTAACCGTTTTTGCGGTAACGGAAGCAATGGCCTGTTCGCGGGTTGCCGGACTCAATACCTGCATCATTTCAGTTGCAGTCAATTGGTTTGGCGCTTCTTCGCTGGCGCAGCCGCAGATTTTATTTTCCCATTCGGCTTGTTTTTCCGCGCTCATAGCCAAAGCAATGACGCGCCATTCGTTACGTTTGTTCAATTCGGTACGGCATTGGCTGTCTACCGCCATTTTCACTACGCTGCTGCCAATACCTGTACCGCTGCCCAAGCCGCCGAAAGATTCGCCGCCGGTAGCGCATGCACCCAATAAGAAAACTGATGTAACAGCTGCCAAAAGAGTTTTTGAAGTCATGATGTTTCCTGTAAGCAAGGCCGTCTGAAACGCCCGAAGAGTTCTCAAAATAGCATGTATTATACCGTAATGCGTCCCGATATGTGAGTTTGCGAAACTGCCGTATAATGCTAGCGAGTTTTCTTTTCAATCAGCCAGCACGAAAGCCGCTATGTCCGACCTTTTTGCCCGTCAACCCGAAGCCCCTTTAGCCGAACGCCTGCGCCCGCATTCTTTAGACGATGTCATTGGACAACAGCACTTGATTGGCGAAGGCAAACCTTTGCGCGTGGCGGTCGAGGGCGGAAAGCCGCATTCTATGTTGCTGTGGGGGCCGCCGGGCGTAGGCAAAACCACGCTGGCACGGATTTTGGCGCAGAGTTTCAATGCCCAGTTTTTGCCGGTTTCCGCCGTATTTTCCGGCGTAAAAGACATACGCGAGGCCATCGAGAAAGCTGAAATTGCCTTGCAGCAAGGGCGCGCGACAATTTTGTTTGTCGATGAAGTTCACCGTTTCAACAAGGCGCAGCAAGATGCATTTTTGCCTTATGTCGAAAGCGGTTTATTAACCTTTATCGGCGCTACCACGGAAACCCGTCATTTGAAGTCAATCCGGCATTGCTCAGCCGCGCGCAGGTGTATGTTTTGCAATCTTTGTCTTCAGACGAACTGAAAAAGCTGATTGCCAAAGTATTGGCTTTGCCTGAATACCAAGATTTTACGATTGAAGCGGATGCGCAAGAATTGCTCGTGAATACCGCCGATGGTGATGCACGCAGATTGTTGAACTTGATCGAGCAGCTTTTACGCGCTGCTAATACACGCCGTCTGAAATCCTTAAACGCCGAATTTCTTGCTGATAGTTTGGGGGCGCAAATCCGTCGTTTCGACAAAGGCGGCGAGAGTTTCTACAACCAAATCTCCGCTCTGCACAAATCCGTGCGCGGTTCGCATCCTAACGCGGCATTGTATTGGTTCTGCCGTATGCTTGATGGTGGCACCGACCCGCGCTATCTCGCCCGCCGCATTGTCCGCATGGCATGGGAAGACATCGGCTTGGCCGATCCGCGTGCCTTAACGATTGCCAATGATGCCGCCGCTACTTATGAGCGCTTAGGCTCGCCGGAAGGCGAACTCGCTTTAGCGCAAGCCGTGCTGTATCTTGCCGCCGCCGCCAAATCCAATGCAGGCTATAAGGCATACAACCAAATGCGCCGTTTCGTCAAAGAAAATGCCAGCGACGAAGTGCCCGTCCATCTGCGAAATGCGCCGACCAAGTTAATGAAAGAATTGGGTTACGGACGCGAATACCGCTACGCCCATGACGAACCCAATGCCTACGCCGCCGGCGAAAGCTATATGCCCGACGGCTTGGACGAACCCGATTTCTACCAACCCGTCCCTCGCGGATTGGAAATCAAAATTGGCGAAAAGCTGAAATGGCTGAAATCCTTGGATGAAGATGTGCTGGATGATTAAAACAATAAATGTACATAATACAAATCTAAGATCAAATTGAATTTTTCAGACGGCCTTTGCTGTTTGAATATTTTTAACCTATACCATACACACACTTTTTCATGAATATATTTGAAGCCTTACTATTATTGTGCCTGCTGATTGTTATTAGCGCGTTTGTGTCCTGTTCCGAACTCGCGCTTGCTTCGGCACGCAAAATCAAATTGCAGGTCATGGCGAAAGACGGCGGCGATACGCGTGCGCTTGACGTAATCAATATGCAGCAGCAGCCGGGCAGTTTTATTACCGTTGTCCAAATCGGTTTGAACGCCGTCGCCATTCTTGCCGGTATCGTCGGCGAGGCGGCAATACGTCCGTATTTTGGCAAACTTTTGGAGAACGCAGGCAGTTGGGGCAGCTCAGTTGCCTCTTTGCTGACCTTCTCGCTGGTTACAGGCAGCTTTATTTTAATTGCCGACCTGATGCCTAAGCGCATGGCAATGACCCATCCCGAAGCGGTGGCGGTACGCATTGTCCGTCCAATGATGTTTTTGATTTTTATCTTAAAACCCCTTGTCTGGGTTTGATGGGTTGGCAAATGCAATATTCAAACTCTTCAAAATCTCAACCGTCCGTCAGGAGCAGCTGACTTCGGAAGATATTTATGCCGTCGTTGATGCCGGCGCGCAGGCTGGTGTATTGAAAGAACAAGAACACTATCTGATTGAAAACATTTTCGATATGCAGGAGCGCACGGTTACTTCCACCATGAGTACGCGCGAATATATCGCCTATTTTGACAAACACGACGACAGCGATACCGTGTTGGAAATGATGTCGGAAAAACCGCACAATAAATTCCTCGTGTGTGACGGCGATTTGGAACGCGTCATCGGCTATATCGAATCGCATACGCTACTGACCTTGTTTTTAAAAGAAAAAGACGTCCGTCTGACCGACAAGCGTGTGTTGCGCAAAGCCTTGTTTATCCCCGACACGCTGTCGCTTTATGATGTATTGGAGACCTTCAAAACTTCCGGTGAAGACTTTGCAGTAGTGGTGAATGAATACGCGCTCGTGGTCGGCGTGGTAACGCTGAAAGATGTGATGAGCATTGTGATGGGCGAGCTGGTGAATACCGAAGAAGAGCCGCAAATCATCCGCCGTACCGAAGATACATGGCTGGTAGATGGTGCCACGCCGCTTACCGATGTTATGCGCGCGCTGGATATTGAAGAGTTTCCCAATTCGGAAAACTACGAAACCATCGCTGGTTTTATGATGTATTCCCTGCGCAAAATCCCGAAGCGTACAGACTTTTTGGTTTATGCCGGTTATAAATTTGAAATCATTGATACTGAAAATTTGAAAATCGACCAACTTTTGGTTTCCAAACAAGGAAATATGGTGGGGAAAATGTAACCAGTCGCTGGAACACTTGAAAAGAAAATTAAAAAATAAATAAAAAGGAAAAAATATTATGACGACAACCGAACCTCAAAAATACGCCCGCAGCCTGCACGCGCCCATCAGCCTCGGTACCACCTCTGACGACCGCTTTATGCCGCGCGGCTTTCTTTCATATTTTGCCTCACTGCCGAAATTGGTTTTAACCGAAAAATTAGATGGGCAAAACAACTGCTTTGCCGCGCACGGCCTCTATGCCCGTAGTCATGCTGCGCCTACCCAACATCCGTGGGATAAACCTTTGCTGCAACGATGGCAGCAAATCAAAGATGATTTAGGCGACCTCGAACTTTTTGGCGAGAAGACGAAGTCATCCACCGCGACAATATGGCGTCGCATGGGTAGGGAAGGGGAAAAGTAAATATATAAGGTCGTCTGAAACTCAAAAATGCGGTTTCAGACGACCTTTGATTTAGGCCTATGCAGGCTGTAGTGTGGGCAACGGCAGTTTGGGCAAGCCCGCTTTCCATAGGCAAATTATGAACCAATATCCGAACATTGCCTCATGAGGGACACGATATTCAACGGGCAGTAAAATAATCTACGCCGACGACTGAGGAGAGTTCGAGCCGCCAAAATACTGCCTGTACTTCATAGACAGAAGGGTCGGGCAGAAGGGATAAATCGAAAATCCTCAACCAGCTTTTCTCTTTTTCCTGTTGCAGGACATCAGGCGGCAGCTCGGTTTCCAATTTTTCGTGATATTCGTATTCACGGTCGTCCAAAGAGAAAAAATGGTTATTCAAAACAGCATGCCAACCGTCAAAACTGCTGAGTAAAACTTGTTCGGCAGGTATCATGAATTCGATACGAACCCCTTTTTCGCCTTTTTCCAGATGTCCGCTTCTCCTTAAATCAGGTTTGGGGTGTTTGTCTCTTTGAGCGCGATACCACATCCAATACCTATCCCGCCACTGCACCCTTACCGAAATCGCCAAACAGCTTAACCGCTACAAAAGCACCATCAGCCGAGAAATCAAGCGGCACTGCTTACAAGGGCAACAATACAGTGCCGAAAAAGCCCAGCGGCAAAGCCAGACTATCAAACAGCGTAAGCGACAACTCTATAAGCTCGATTCGCAGCTGATTCAACACATAGACACCCTTATCCGCCGCAAACTTAGTCCCGAACAAGTATGCGCCTACCTGCACAAACACCACCAAATCACGCTCCACCATAGCACCATTTACCGCTACCTTCACCAAAACAAAAGCAACGGCGGCACTTTGTGGCAACATCTCAGAATATGCAGTAAACCCTACCGAAAACGCTACGGCAGCACATGGACCAGAGGCAAAGTACCCAACCGTGTCGGCATAGAAAACCGACCCGCCGTCGTCGACCAAAAATCCCGTATCGGCGATTGGGAGGCCGACACCATCGTCGGCAAAGGCCAGAAAAGCGCATTATTGACCTTGGTTGAACGCGTTACCCGCTACACCATCATTTGCAAATTGGATAGCCTCAAAGCCGAAGACACTGCCCGGGCAGCTGTTAGGGCATTAAAGGCACATAAAGACAGGGTGCACACCATCACCATGGATAACGGCAAAGTTGGATGTGAAATTATAAGCTTTGCTTAACATAAGTATCGTTGAAAAGACAAAAAGTGCGGTCAGTTTTTGAGAGTTTTTAAAACGCTTTAAAAATTGACCGCACTTTATATAGATGTTTTAAATTATATATCCATTAACTCATAAGAAACATTTTCGGTTTCTAGTAACTCAATAAATACTCTTTTAATAAAATCAAAGTCTTCTATCACTGAACAAGCTGGATAGGGTTCTCCCTCAAAGTAAACCAATCCAGGAGTACCATTAAAGTCAGATTTTGTTCTAATTAGGAACTCCCCATCTTTTCCATACTCAATTAAAGTAAATAAATATCTTTCACCGTCACATTGAACTGATAATCCTGAGATTCCAACTTCTGGCTCTGGGATAAACTCTAACCCCGCAGCCCCCTCATTTAGTTCAATATTATTAAGTATAGATATCATTTTATCTTTATCAATAGAAGATACTCTCTCCCTATTAGATGCTATAATCCAGTCCTTTCCTCTTTGAAATCCACAGGTAAAAAATAAATTATTTGTCATTTTTTTGGTTCCTTTATTGATCGTTGACCTTTAGACCAAACGTACACTTTGGGTAACTTAGTTCTATTATCTATTGCATGAACAGTAACAGATTTTAACCCAGCTTTTTCAGCAGCTGTAGCTATATCATTTTTACAATAATCACAAACATCCTTACCTTGAACATTAATGACCATACTTTTACCTTTAGTTACACCTCGGTCATAAGCCTGTTGAATAGCTCCTATTTCTGCATGAGCATTTTCCATATTACTATTTGGATAAGGCGAGCCGTTTTTTAAAGGCGGTTTCGCTGCCACATTTTCTGCAATTAGTGTCAGTTTATTTGGATCTGAAAATTTATCCGCCCTAGCCATCTGATTGGTATCAACATAAACCCTGCCATTAACATCCACTCTCGCAATGACATCAATCTTCTCAAGTTTTGTGCCTTGTGCTTTAAGCATTTCGTTTGATAGCTGCTCTTTTAATGGGATAGATTTAGCATTATTCTCCGCACCAGAAGAAATTTTAATCTTATGGTTTTCATATCCTTTTGTTTTCCCAACAATCGGCAATTTTTCGTTTGCATTGGCTCCTTTTGGCAACTTAGTTAAGGCTAGTCCCCCTAAGCCCGCAGCTTCAGCAGCACCTTTTCCTACATTAGCTGCGAGTTCTACCAACACACCAAAATAACCAAAGCATTGAAAGCGGAGACTTATTTTTGCCGCCCTTACCATTCTTGGGAGAAAGGGCTGAATGAGAACACCAACGGACTCATCCGGCAATACTTCCCCAAACAAACCGATTTCCGCAACATCAGTGATCGGGAGATACGCAGGGTTCAAGATGAGTTGAACCACCGACCAAGAAAAACACTTGGCTACGAAACGCCAAGTGTTTTATTCTTGAATCTGTTCCAACCACTGATACACTAGTGTTGCACTTGAAATCCGAATCCAAGGCCGTCTGAAACAATCTAATGTTTCAGACGGCCTTTTTATGAAATCAAAAATTGCTAGAGCTAAGACAGAGGTCTTTATTCGCAGCTCAAGTTTTTTGTTTTTTCGGCGAATGTATCCATGGCAATTTGGCACATGCGTTCACGTTGGCCTACGTCGGCGGCGGGCAGGATTTGGCGCAGGTATTTTGTGTTGTCGCGTTGGAACGATGCTTTATCGCCTGCTTTTTGGTAACACGCATCTGCTCGGGTAAAGTATTGCTGGCAGATTTTCGGCAATTCTTCAAAGGATAAAGGTTTGCTTTTGTGCATGCCGTGTGCGGAGACGGATAGGGAGGAAAGGGTACATAACGCGATGATTAAGGTTTTTGAAATGGTTTTCATGGTAAGCCTGTTTATTGAAGTTGTTTAAATCAATTGTTCGCCCCAGTGCAGCTTTTGACGCAGGGTTTTAAAGTATTGGTAATCGGTAGGATGGAGGACGCGCAAGGGATTGTGATAGCGGCGGATGATGATGCGGTCGAAGTTTTGTACGTCGATATGGGATTGCCCGTCAAAGTGTGCGCGTGCGTCGCCGCTTTTAGTGATGAGGATTTCGATCACGCTGGTGTCGGAGATGGCAATCGGACGGTTGGTCATGGATTGCGGACAGATAGGCACAAGTGTGAAGGCGTGCAAACCGGCCTGCATGATGGGGCCGCCGGCGGCAAGCGCGTAGGCGGTCGAACCTGTCGGCGTGGAAATAATCAGGCCGTCCGAACGTTGGGTATAGACAAATTCTTGATTGATAAATACTTCAAATTCAATCATTTGGCCTGCGCCGCCACGAGACAGTACGGTGTCGTTGAGGGCGAGGGCGCGTTCGATGGTTTCGCCGTCACGAATGATGCTGGCTTCGATGAGGATGCGCTCTTCGGGCAGATATTTGCCTTCCAGTACGGGGCGGATGCCCTCAACCATGGTATCGCGTGAGATTTGGGTGAGGAAGCCCAAAGTGGCCTTGATTGATGCCGATGATGGGGACGGCGCGCGGGGCGACTTCGCGGGCGGCGGAGAGGAAGGTGCCGTCGCCGCCGAGCACAATGACGAGGTCGCAATATTTGCCCAGCTGGGCTTTGTTTACGGTTTCGCAGTAGGCGGAGTCTTGGATATAGACACAGTGTTCTTCTACGCTCAATTCATCCAGATAGATGGTGAAGCCGTTTTCGCGCAGAAAAGAAACCAATGTGTGGACGGTATCTTGAATTTCGGGCGTATTGGGACGTGTAACGATACCGATGTTTTTAAATGGGCTTTTCATGGTAGTAGGCCGTCTGAAATTAAGTGTCTAATCTATCCAGATATCGCGCTCGAGCCGGTCGAGGCGTTCGTTTAGGCGGGCAACGTCGTCACGCAGTTTGTCCACTTCTTCCAACCATTCGGCAAGCGTGGCTTGGTCGATAACAGGGGATTCGGGTTCGCGTGAAAAGTCGCTGATTTGTTCGGCAATGCTTTTGCCGATTTTTTTCATGGTGCGGCCGATATCGCCGGCGCGCGAGCTGATGCTTTCTGCGGCTACATGACCGAATACACGCGCTAAATCTTCGCTCGGATAATAGCGCAGACCACCCAAAATAGGAAGGACGGACATACCTAATACCAAGTCGCCTTCGAGGCTGATGTCGCCCACGCCGGGCTGGCCGCCTTGGAGGATTTTTTGGATGGCGCTGTTGTGGAATGTGATGTTGGTGTCGGCGGTTTCGTTTGCGGTTTCAAGAAAACCTTGTTCGCTGATGCGTCCGGTCAGTCGGAAACCGGTCAGGCTGATGCAGATGATGCTGCCTGCAAATTCAGACAGCTCACGCTGTTGCTCTGGATTTTGCTGTATCAGGTGGTTGATAAGGGGAAATAGGGCGGACATGGTTTACTCTAAATGCCGTCTGAAACGGATTAATGGATTGAGTCGCAATTTTACAGGCTTAGACCGTCTGCGCAAACGGTATTTACAATTTTGCCGTTGCTTTTTGTCATCAACGATGAAATCAGGAGCCGGCAGTCCGAGTTTGGCCGCTTCGGCAGTATAAAATTCGGCCCGGCTTGGGTGGCGGGGTTCGACAATATTGCGGATGCGCTTGCCGTCAGCTTGGCAGGCCGTCTGAAAAAGGATTTGGACGGCCAAGTCTTTATGAAGAATATTGACGGGTTGATTGCCGCCTTGAATGCGCATTTTTTGAACCAGCTTGGTAACGGGATGACGGTCGGCAGAATAAAGTCCGCCCAGTCGCAGTATGTCGATATGGGGTACGGCACTTTCAAGCAAGGCTTGCTCGATTGCGAGGATTTGACGGGCAGATTCGGTTTGCGGGTTGGGCGGCGTGGTTTCATCGCATATGCGTGCTTGGTCGCCATACACGCTGGTGCTGCTGGTAAAGATGATGTGTTGTACCTTGCATTGCTCGGCAAGTTGAATCCATTTTTTCAGGGTATCGGCGTAATGGTTTAATGACGAAGGCGGAAGCAGACAAAACCATGTCGGCTTGTTGATGTGGTTTTGCCATAAGGCCGAACTGTGAAAAATATCGTCTTGATTCAAATCGATGATGTCGAGTTCAATCGGCAGATTGATGTCATCAGAGGTCAGATTGCGTTTGATGGCGGCTACCTGACTGCCTTGCTCATAAAATTTTTGCGCCAGCGGAAGGCCGAGATAGCCTAAGCCGAGAATGGAAATATCGGGAAGGTGCATAAATAAAGCATCCGAAAATTAACAGGCCGTCTGAAAATCGCTTTAACTTGGTTAAAGCCACGTTTTCAGACGGCCTTTGTATAGAAAAATCAATGGTTGCTGCCGATTTTTTGGTCAAATTCGGCACGGTGTTCCGGCAGGAGATAAGGGCGCAACAGGCTGAGTGTGCGGCTGATGCCCCGTACTTTGGAGTCTTCGGTCAACTTGGCGCGGTCGCGCAGGGAGCTGTCGAAGTCGAACCAGTATTTCGTCACCATCCACATATTGACGGCAAGGTCGTTCATGGCGGTTTGGTCTGCGCTGATGATGTTCAGGCCGTTGAGCTGGGTCAGCAGGTTGACCAACAGCGGGGAAACTTTGGCTTGGGTAAAGGTATTGTGCTCGCCCAATAATTCGGCACTGCGGGCAAGCAGGGTGTTCACATCGCTGAAAAGGAAACGGTATTCCCACATCACATCATAAATACCGGCCATGTAGTTGATGGAGTCTTCCACATTGGACGGCAATACGGCTTCGTTAAGATAGGCAAGCAGGGCTTCGCTGTAACGCTTAACAATTGGACGATGATTTCGTCTTTGTTGCGGAAATGGTAGTAGAGGTTGCCCGGGCTGATGCCCAAGTGGGCGGCAATGTGGTTGGTGCTGATATTGCGCTCACCTTCTTCGTTGAACAAGGCGAGGCTGGCATTGATGATTCGTGTGTAAGTGTTGACTTTGGCAATGCGCGGCATGGGATACACTCCTTTGTTTTATAGGCTGTATGAAGTAGGCAGCCAGTTGGGTTCTGCGTGTAATTCTACCTGAAATTGAGTAAATACTGTATTACAAACATATTGTGCCAGCTGGTGGACATCTTGCGCGGATGCATTGTTTTTATTCACCAAAACCAAAGCCTGTCTGTCATGCACTGCCGCACCGCCGATCTGATGGCCTTTCAGACGGCATTGGTCAATCAGCCAGCCGGCCGCGAGTTTGACCGAACCGTCAGGCTGCGGATAGCGTGGCATATTGGGGTATTGCTGCAACAAATCGGCAGCTTTTTCAGCGCTGACAACTGGGTTTTTAAAGAAACTTCCGACATTACCAAGTACGTTAGGATTGGGTAGTTTACTGTTGCGGATTGCACACACTGCATCGGAAACATCTTTGGCCGTTGCCTCTCGGCCTTGGCTCAGTTCGGCAACCGCTGCCGCCAAATCGCCATAGCCCAAGTTCGGCACAGAATGCTCTTTTAACGCAAAGACAACCGAAACAATCACATAACGGCCTTTGCCTTCCTGTTTGAACAGGCTTTCACGATAGGCAAAGTCACAGTCGGCATTGGAAAGCTCGACAAAGGTTTCCGTATCCAAATCAAAGCAGCGTACGCTATGGATAACATCTTTCACTTCAACACCATATGCGCCGATATTTGTACCGGAGACGCGCCAACCGTGCCCGGAATCAAGCTGAGGTTTTCCAGCCCGCTTAAACCCAGTCCAACCGTATGCAAAACAAAATCATGCCAAATTTCCCCGGCTTGCGCTTCGATATAGACCAAGCCGTCTGAACGCTCAATTTCACGAATTCCCTTGTTTTCCATATGCACAACCAGACCGACGTAGTCTTCCATCAAAAGAATATTGCTGCCGCCGCCGAGCCATAAAACAGTATCTCGGTTGAACTCGGGCAATCGAACGATGTCGCGCAACTCGTCGGCGTGTTTGAGTGCAACAAATGCTTGGGCTTTGGCGCGAAGACCGAAAGTGTTGTAAGGGGTAAGGTCGGTTTGGTATTGGATGGGTTGCATGATGATTTGTGATTTTATGGATTCAGGTCGTCTGAAAACTTACTATTTAACAATTACGATAGGTAATGGGGTTTTGGGGGGCTTTATAGTTTTCTTGGGAAGAATAGGTCAGCTTGTCCACGATTTCTTGATAAATGTCGGACTCTTTTGGCAACGGCTTGCCTTCAAACATCCAGCGACCTTGAATAATATCATCGGCAGAAATCCATCTTTCGATTTCATATACTGCTAATGTCCAGCCGCGATAGACTGCAACTGCATATTTTGCTTTTTCACGCCTGTTTCCGATTTTCCAATATTTCCGTGTGCGCTCATAAATTTCCTTATGCCTATCGGCTTCAGGAATATTTCCTGATCTGATGTCTTTTTTCAGTTTCTCGTATTCGTTATTAATCGTAATTAAAACAATAGGTTTATCAGTTTTTAATTCTTGCGCATCATATTTTCGTTTTAATTCGGGCAAGCTCATCAATCCTACTTCAGAAGAATGCGTGCCCCCTTGAATATTAGTCAGCGGCTGCTGGCTCGGTTTGACTAGGGAGAGTAGGTCTATTGCCATCGCTTCATATTCAAAAGCCTGTTTGTCTGTTTGGATGTTGTGTCGCAGAATGTAATACACGGGCTGGTGTCCGCTTTTATGTATTTCCCTAATCAAAGCAATTTTATCACTTGGCGTTTCTGTTTCTTGTAATGAACCTAGGGCATGATGGAAAACGCGATTGCCCACGCCTTTACCTACATAGAAAATATTGCCGTCTCTAGGGTCAATCAAGCAATAAACATAGTAAGCAAGTTTTTCTATAATGGAAGTTGAAAACATTTTTTTCCTTAAAAGTGAATAAGCCGTAAATAAAACATCAATAGAGGCCGTCTGAAAGAAATTTCAGACGACCTTATGCGATTTGACCATCTCTTTACTGCAAAGCTCCAAGCACCATACCAATGCGATGGCAGCAATCGTCAGTGAAACGGTCAGCGCGGTCCAGAAGCCGTAAATACTCATATCGACATGATAGGCAAGCAGGTAGCCGGGCAACAGGCCGCAACCCCAGAAAGCCACGGCATGGATGAACATCGGCATTTTGGTCACTTTATAGCCGCGCAGCGCATATGAAGCGATACATTGGGTGGCATCTGCCAGTTGGAATAGGGAGGCGAAAAATAAAACGGTCGCGGCAATGCCTAATACTGCCACATCGTTGGTGTACATACCGGCCAACTGAAAGCGAAAGATGACCAAGAGCAACGCGGTACAGGTGGCAAGTACCCAGCCCAACACCAGTGAAACGCCTGAAATATAACGCGCCCGCAAAAACTCGCGTCGTCCGAGCGAAAAGCCTACGCGCACCGTGCTTGCCGATCCGACGCTTTGCGGAACCATATACAAGATGCCCGACAGGCTGATGACGACTTGTTGCGCGGCGACATAATCCTCGCCGAATGGCGCCACCAAAAAGACGATAAACGAAAACGCGCTGGCTTCTAGAAAATAAGATAAGCCGATGGGTGCGCCGATTTTCCAAATCTGTTTGAAAGCCGCCAAATCGGGTTTGCCGATTTTTGCCGTCAAACCAAACGGACGGAAGAATTTTTCTTTGGCGATATAAAGCCACAAAGCCAATGCGCCGAACCAAAATACCGCCGCCGTTGCCACGCCGCAACCTGCGCCGCCCAAAGCAGGCATACCGAATTTGCCGTAAACAAACACATAGTTCAGCGGCACATTCAACACAAATGCCGCAAAGCTGACCAACATAATTACGCGCGGACGGTTCAAGCTGGAGGCATAAGCGTGCAGGGCGCGGTGTATCATGGCGGCCGGCATTGCCAAGCTGGTAAGGAACATATATTGCGCCATCGTGTCTTCGACATAATCGTTCAATGTCAGCCAATGACGGAAAGGCATAATCATCGCCCACATCAACAGCATGCCGAATACGCCCAAACACAAGCCAAACCAAATGCCCTGCATTCCTGTTTTGCCGACTTCTTCGGTTTTACCTGCGCCGTATAGCTGTGCAATCATCGGGTTCAATGCCGCCATCACGCCCATAAAGGTAATGTAAATCGTAGAAAACGCGCTGCTGCCCAAAGCCACCGCGGCCAAATCTTCCTTACCTGCGCCACCGGCCATCACCGTATCGACAAAACCAATACCCACTTGCGCCACTTGCGCCAACAGCATAGGCAGGGCGAGGGCAGTAAGCAGGCGGGTTTCTTTTAAGAAAACAGGAAAGGCAAAGCGGTTGAGGTTCAGTAGCATAATTGTGTGTGGATTGAGGATAAAGGCCGTCTGAAACGGAAACTTAAAATTATAAAGGGTAATGCTGATAAGCAGGCAATTAATCTCATATGGATTGGGCGTTATTTTTTTGCAAATACGGGAAAAAATGAATGAACACCATGATTCTTGTTATTATATTTGTAATTTCGAATAAGATAGGAGCAGCAATGAGTAATTTGAGTAATTCAGTTGATTTTATAAAAGAAATAGAGAAATTAAAGTCAGTAACAAGATTTAATAGAACTCTTGATGGAAGATTTGAAAATAGTGCCGAGCATTCTTGGCAGGGTGCCATAGCTGCAATTGTTCTTCAAGATTATTATCCTGAAAAATTGGATATGGAAAAAGTCATTTCTATGTTACTGATTCATGATTTAGGCGAGATTTATGCCGGAGATACTTGGGTTTTTGACGATAAAAAAAAGGTCCACTCTCATGATAGAGAGCTACAATCTATAGAAAAAACAATGAGCATCCTTCCAGAAGAAAAATATTTACAAATGAAAAATTCTTGGTTGGAATTTGAAAAAGGCCATAGTCCTGAGGCAAGATTTGCAAGAGTTATTGACGCATTGGTACCGCTGATAAATCACTTAGAAGTGTCAGAATTAAATTATAACCCTGATAATATCAGTGCAGACATGGTATTAGAAAAGAAAAAGTTCATAAAAAGTGAATCAGAAGAATTATGGAAACTGACGGAAGATTTGATTCAGGAAAGTGTGGAGAGGGGCTTATATTTTTAATAACGACTGGCTCTATAGATACAATAGAATATAGAGAAAGCCTTGGAATAAGCTGTTTCCAAGGTTTTTTAGCTATCTATAGATACAAGGAAAAGTTGTCAGACTGGATGATTTTTAGGTTCTTTGTCAACTGTAGTGGGTTGAAGAAAAGCTAACATCTGGAGAGGACAATCGATGTCCTCTCCATTTTTATATTTAGAGCGATGAAAAACTTTTTTTTAAAGTTGTCAAAGTTCCGAAAACCAAAGGCATTGCGCTTGATAAGTTTGATGAGATTATTAGTTGCTTCCAATTTGGCGTTAGAATAGGGTAATTGAAGGGCATTGGCGATATGTTGTTCAATCGCGAAATTTTTCAGACGGCCTTAAATGTCGGATGTTTTTTTACTGCTTCCAACCAGCTGTCTGGTGTTTGAAACTGCATCAGGCCGTCTGAAAGCGAAACCGCGGCTTGGGTAGTCGAAGCGCGGGTCAGTTTTTCGTTGGTTTCGGCATCATAAATGGTGTAATCGATACGCAGGCAGCTTTCGATTTCGACAATGTCCATATCAACGCGGATTTTTTGGCCGAAACGGGCAGGGCGGATGTATTTGAGGTTCATCTGCACAATCGGCCAGCTGTACCCTTGCCGTCCCATTTCGTTGTAGTCGTAACCGATGGAAGACAGAAAAGCACAACGTGCGGTTTCAAGGTATTTGACATAGTTGCCGTGCCACACGATGCGCATGGCATCTACGTCAAAAAAAGGAACTTCGGTTTCAAAGCTGTGTTGGCAGTAGATGTGTTTTTTCATGGTTTAAAAGAGTGAGTGTGATGGTTTCAGACGGCGTCTTCGCCCCAAAAATCATAAAAATTGAACCATTGTAGCGGATTTTGCGCACATTCTTGCGCCAGAATGTCGGCAAAACCCTGCATTGCGTCTTTGACGGCAGACTCGCGGTTGCCGCGTTTCCAGCTGGAAGTATCGGTAAAGCGGCGTAGTTTTAAATGATAGCGGCCGTTTTGTTTGACGCAAAACAGTGTGTTTACCTGCGTTTTTAAAAGCGCAGCCAACAGCCATGCGCCTTGCGGCATAGGGGCGGTATGGCCTAAGAAATTAATGTCGGCGGTTTTCTCGCCGCGTACAGGCACACGGTCGGTCGCGATGGCAATCCATTCGCCGTTTTCGATACGGCTGTTCAATTCCATCATCAGGGTGGTATCCAAATCTGTCACCTGAATCAGACGGATATGATCTGCACCGGCTTTTTGCAATGCTTCGTTAAATGCCTGTGCGTGTTTGCTGTGCACCAATACATTGAGTCTGAAATTTTTATGGTGCGACACCAGCGCACGGCAAACTTCGGTATTGCCCAAGTGCGAACAGGCAAATCTGGCCGCGTTCGTTGCGCTTGACTTGCGAATAGATATCGTCCGGATCTTCAATCATCAAATCTTCATAACGGATTTTGCGTTGCCACACGGCAAAACGGTCGCAAACTGCTTCGCCAAATGCGACGAATTGTTTGAATACGCTGTGTTTCGGCAGGACGGTATGGGGAAAGGCCGTCTGAAGACGGGTTTGATAGCGTAAAACATGACGGCGCGGTTTGGGCGCGGTTGCATAAAAATACAGCACCACAAACCAAATGCACGGCCTCATGAAAAAAGCCGGCAGATAGCGCACCATCAGTGTGGTCAGAGCGAGAAACAAGCGGCTGCCGCGTTCGGGCTGCGCCGCCCAATGGGTTTGTTTATTATCGGTCATGGTTTCAGACGGCCTTTCCGAAAACTTTACCCAATCGGTGTTTCAACATACCGAAAAACAGCCGTGTGTGCATTTTGCTGATGCGGACATTGTCGGCAAAGGCATCGAAGTGAGACACGCCGTCGGCGGCGTATTGGACGGGCGTTTTAATCCAAACCGGCTTTACGTTGCGCCAGTAGAGGCGGATAAGGATTTCCGTATCGAAGTCCATGCGGTCGCCTACGGTTTCTTCGCGGACGACGGATAGCGCGGGTGCAAGCGGATAGAGGCGGAAGCCGCACATGCCGTCTTTGATGTCGCATGACCAAGTGTGCAGCATATTCCAGAAATCGGTGATTTTGCGTCCGTAAAGCCGTGCTTTGGGCGCGTCATCGCCGTATTGCGGCCAGCCGCAAACAACGGCTTCGGGGTTTTGCTCTGCTGCGGAAAGGAGTTTGGGTGTGTCGCTCAAGCAGTGTTGGCCGTCTGCATCAACCTGCAAGACGTGGGTATAACCATGTTCTTGAGCGTATTCCAAGCCGGTTTTAACCGCTGCGCCTTTGCCGCCGTTGATGGGACGGTAAAGGACATCAATGCCGTCTGAAACTAAAGCCTGCAATACAGGTTTGCATTCTTCGCGTGAACCGTCGTCCACAATTAAAACGTTTAAACCAAAGCCGCGCATGGTTTGGGCAACGTGGCTGATGGTGGTCGGATGGTTGTAATGTGGAATAAGGGCCAGGGTTTTCATAAATATTTTTTAGACGACGTTAACACAATGCAGAGTATAGCAAATAAACATGCCATAGCGTTTGAAAAGGCCGTCTGAAACGGCGAGAACAAAATCGTTAGATTTCGTTTCTCACTGTTTCAGACGGCCTTTGGTATGCCATTAATTCAGCATTCTACATGACCGACATCGAGGCATAAATCATGGAATTCGTTGAGCGTGCTGCGGTGGCCGATGCTGATGATGATGCTGTCGGGTAATTTTTGCTTTAAGGCGCGGTAGAGCATGGCTTCGGTCGGTTCGTCCAAAGCGGCGGTGGCTTCATCGAGCAGGATGACTTTGGGCTGCGAGAGCAGGGCGCGGACGAAGGCGACGCGTTGCAGTTCTCCGGGGGAGAGTTTGTGTTGCCAGTCATCAGTTTTATCTAATTTATCAACCAGATAACCTAATCGGCAGGTATTCATGGCTTCGATCAGCCCCGGATGCTGCTTGTCGATGTCAGGGTAACAAATCGCATCGCGCAGGCTGCCTTGCGCCGTGTACGGGCGTTGCGGCAGGAATAGGATGTCTTGAAGCGGCGGATGGCTGACTTTACCGCTGCTGCCGAAAGGCCAAAGCCCTGCCAGCGCGCGCAGCAACGAAGTTTTGCCGCAACCGCTCGGGCCGCGTATCAGTAGGGAATTGCCACTTTTGAGGTTGATATTGATACCGTCTAATAAAACTTCGCCGTTGTGGCGGTATAGGGCAACGTTTTCCAAGATCAGGCCGTCTGAAACTTCGGTAAGGTCGGGTTGTCGTGCGGTGTGTTTTTCTTCCGTACTCAGCAAAAAGCCGTACAGACGCTCCAGTCGGGCGCGGTAGGCGGTGAATTTGTTGTAGAACATTCGGAAGAAAGACAGCGCGTTTTGCAGTCGTGCGAAGGCTTGGACGGTCTGCTGGATGTCGCCGATTTTGATTTGTCCGGCAAACAGGCGCGGAGCTTGCAAAATAATGGGAAAAAGTTTGATGCCGTTGGTGAACATATCGTTAAAGCCGCTCAGGCAGACGCTTTGTCGTGCAATGCGCCAACGGTTGCGGATAATGGCTTTAAAACGGTCGGAAAGTTGGTCGTGTTCGTGTTTTTCTCCGCTGTAAAACGCCACGCTTTCGGCGTGGTCGCGTACGCGGATGAGGGAATAACGATAGTCGCCGTTAAGCTTTTCGTTTTCATAGTTGTAACGAATCAACGGGTTGCCTATCCACATGGCGATAAAGGTCGCCAAAATCACAAAGATAAAGACGAACCAAACAATGCCGCGCGGAATGTCAAAGCCGAATACGGTCAGGATGCCTGCCAAGCCCCACAAAACAACGGCAAATTCCAGCGAGGTAACGACCGAATTGACCATGCCGCGCACAAATTCTATGGTCGAAGCGATGAAATCCTGCGCGTCTTGTTGGATACGCTGGTCGATGTTGTCCGGTGCATGGCGGCGCATTTGCAGGCGGTAGTAGTTTTTGTCGGCAAGCCAGCGCGAAGTCAAAACTTCATTGAGCCGCTCCGACCATTTAATCGCCAAACCTTGATCGAGAAAGTCGTTGACGACATTGTTAAACGCCCGTATCAGCACCACGCCCGCGTTCATCGCTGCAAACATCCAAAACGCAGAGGCGTTCAAATCCTGCATCGAATCGTAAAGCCCTTTGGACATAAAGGTACTCAACACATTCAGCCGCACTTCGGTTAACAGTAGTGTAATCATCGCTGTAATCAGCAGCAAAACTTTGACGGTACTTTTCGGCGTCAGGCAAAGACGCAGGATATAGCTAAACTCGCGCCCAAAGCGTGTGTTGCGTGCAAAAACAGAATTACCGCCGAGGCTGCGGCGATCATCAATAAGGTCTGCAACAGCCAAGACGGCGTGGAATAAAGCTCGGTTTGCCATTTTTGCATGGGGTGTTCTCTGAAAGGAAGTAAAGGCCGTCTGAAAGGACGGCAAATTTATTTGACTGTGGTAACTGTAATAATAGTTTTCTGAACTGTTGTATTTTTTGTGTTTACAAACGGTTCTTATTTGTTTTTGTGGAAAGCGGAAATCTTATCAAATATAATCACAAAACTAAATTACTTTGTAATTTTTTACCCGATATAAGAATTATTAATATTTTAAATCAGAAGGTATTTTATGAACAGCAAATTAGCCCTGATGCCGCTTGTGGTTGCAAGCGCATTCGCCTACGCCGCCGATGAAGCCACTTCTGCTCCCGAAGCATATGCAGAAGTGCAGGAAGTCAAAGTCCACGCCGACGCTAAACGCGTGAAGGCCGCACGCTCGTATTCTATTGCCAGTGACGGCGATATGCGCGACCGTGTGAATTTGGGTGTATTGGGTAAAGCCAATGCCTTTACTGCCCCGATTACCGTGGTCAATTACGACGAAAAAGCCCTCAACAATACCGAAGCGCGTACTTTGGTGGATGCCGTAGCGAAAAAAGACGCTTCGACTTGGCAGTTTGGCGGCGAAAGTAACACGCTGACCGGCCTGTATTTCCGCGGCTATCAGCTTGATGCGCGCCAATTCAGCGTCAACGGTTTGGCAGGTATGTACGGCACACAAGGCACGGCCAGCGTGCAAGTCGGTTCCGCGCAACTGATTAAAGGCGCCTCCACTGCCGTAAACGGCATGGACCCAGAAGGCGCGGTCTCCGGTTCCGTCAACATCGAAACCAAAAAAGCCGCCGATGAAGGCAACCGTAAAATCGGTTTGGGCTGGTTCAGCAACAACCGCGCCCAAGGTACATTCGATTTAGGCCAACGTTTCGGCGAAAACAAAGAATTCGGCGTGCGCGCCAACGGCAAACTGCGCCACGGCGACACCCCGCGCCACGGTTACAGCGAGGACAACAAAGAATTTGCTTTGAATGCAGATTATCGCGGAGAAAAACTGCGCGTAGCGCTCGACTCTATCTACGCAAAACGTAAAACCAACGGCGGCCGCGCGCGTATGCAGGATATTCAAAACGCTGATGGTCGTTTGTTTGATGCACCTGACGGTAAAACCAATTTACTGCCTTCTTGGAACTGGCAAAATACCGTCGGCCAACCAATATGCTGACCTTTGAATGGGATGCGTTTGAAAATGCACAAATTACCGGCGGTATCGGCTACAACAAAGCGCGTTATTACGGTACGCTGATTTCCCCGACTATATGCGGTAAAAATGGGGCAAGCAGCCAGACTGCAACCTGCTCAAGTGCCGACCAATACCACACCGGCACGGCGCGTCTGACCGACCAATATTTCCGTACTTTGAGTATGAATTTATCCGCGCGCGGCGAATTTGAAACCGGCCCGGTAACGCATAACTGGAGTACTGCTTTTGACCGTATCATTCGTCAGCGTGCGACTGTCCGTGGTTCGGCTGCAGGTAAAAGCCGCGTTGAGGTTGATGCAAACGGCAATATTGAAAATCAACTGGCTTCTTTTGTTCCTAATTACGCGACAGACTGGGAAAGCTCAGCAAACCTGGATGCCAATATCAAAGTCAACAGCTTGGCTTTGTCCGACACACTGGGTTTTGTTGACAACAAATACCGTCTGACTTTGGGCGGTCGTTTCCAAGCGGTTGAATACACCAATAAAAAAGAAGGTAAAAGCGGGGATTCCAAACGCTTCAGCCCGATGCTGATGGCTGCATGGGTACCGCAACCTGACTTGGTCGTTTACGGTAACTATATGGAAGACTTGGAGCCTGCGGATATCAAAACCGACGATGACGGCAATACCACCATGTCCAAACCGCGTGTCAGCCGTCAGTTTGAAGTGGGCGTGCGTAAAAACTGGGGCAATTTCGTGACCACGTTAAATGCGTTCCAAATCAAACGTCCGGGCTACTGGCGCGGTTCTACCACCAGCAAAACAGACTTCGCGGCGTATAAAGCCTTGGGCGGTGCAGCAGGCGACAAACAAGGCATGGAGCGCAGCCGCGGTATTGAGTTTAATACATATGCAAATTTGCTCAACAATACTTTGCGTCCGTCTTTGGGCCTGATGTATCTGCAATCGACCGTGCAAGACTACCCAAATTCACGCGATATGCTGGTTAGCGGCGTACAAGTCGCCAATCCGCGCGTGATTGCCAAAGCAGGCGTTGAGTGGGACACACCGTTTGCCAAAGGTTTGACCTTGAACGGCAACGTTTCGTACTTCGGCAAGTCTTACCAAGACACGCAAAAACAATATGCCTTCCCATCTTACACTTTGGTTGACGTAGGCGCTCGCTACAAAACCAAGCTCGGCAAAAATACTTTGACCGTCAGCAGCTCGGTAGAAAACCTGTTCAACAAAAACTACTGGCAGGTACAGCGCGGCCAATACGACCGCAGCTTCGCCGTCGTCGGTATGCCGCGCACTTATTGGCTGAAAGCGGAATTGGATTTCTAATCTGATTTCGGTTTGACCGTAATAGCAGGCCGTCTGAAAGGGAATGATAAAGAGCAAGAATTTGGTTTTTATCCCTTTTCAGACGGCCTGATTTGATTGCCTTATGTTTTTTGCTTGAAAAATCTTACATGTTTTTTATGGATTTCACGCGAAACAAGGTTAATATTCCATTTTCACAATACATCATTCGAGAAGACATATGAAAAAATCCATCAAACTGACCCTGTGCGCCCTCGCACTCTCACTTTCCGTGCAAGCGCAAGCGGTTACCCATGCCGTGATTGAAACCAATATGGGCAACATCCAACTGGAGCTGGATGAAGTCAAAGCGCCGAAAACCGTGGCAAACTTTGTCAATTACGCCAAAAAAGGGTTTTACGACAACACGATTTTCCACCGCGTTATCGACAATTTTATGATTCAAGGCGGCGGATTTACCGAGAATATGGTACAAAAATCCACCGATAAAGCCATCACCAATGAAGCATACAACGGATTGAAAAACAACGTCGGCACCATCGCCATGGCGCGCACCGGCGATCCGAATTCAGCAACCAGCCAGTTTTTTATCAATACAGCCGATAATGACTTTTTGAATTTCAAAAGCAAAACCCCTCAAGGCTACGGCTATGCCGTTTTCGGTAAAGTTACTTCCGGCATGGACGTCGTCCGTAAAATCAGCAAAGTAAAAACAGCGACACGCGGTTTCCATCAAGACGTTCCAATCGAAGCCGTGATTATCCGCAAAGTCAGCATCAAATAATTTTGATTGTTTGAACCCAAACAACAGGCCGTCTGAAACATTCAGACGGCCTGAATTTATTTATTTGATAATAAGCAGCAATTTGGGCGATAATTCAGCATCTACAATTTAAGGAGTCGATTATGCAAACCCGCCTGCCTTTTTTCGGCGTTGTCCGCGTCAGCGGTGAAGACAGAGCTTCATTTCTTCATGGTCAATTATCCAACGATATTAATAATTTAGCTATCGGTCAGGCATGTTACGCCACATACAATACACCTAAAGGCCGTGTGTTGGCGAATATGTTGGTCGTCAATCGCGGAGAAAATTTACTGTTGGTCATGGCGCAAGATTTGACCGAAGCCATCGTCAAACGCCTGAGAATGTTTGTCTTGCGTGCAAAAGTCGTCTTCGAGCTGATGCCTGATTTAGCAGTCAGCGGCGAGTTGGCAGACAATGCAGAACCTCATCCTGCTACCGAACCGCAACTGTCTTTCCCTGCCCAAATTCAAGAAAACGCCGTAGAAATTGCCTTGCCGCACACAGGCCGTCTGAAAATTTCAGCAGCCGAAACGCAGCCGAATATCAAGCAGGAGCCGAAAACGCGTGGAACCTGCACGAAATCCGCAGCGGCTATCCGTGGATTTGCGTCGCAACCAAAGAAGCGGCTGTTGCCCAAATGCTCAACCAACATATTATCGGCGCAGTCCATTTCCGTAAAGGCTGCTACCCCGGCCAAGAAATCATCGCCCGCGCCCAATACCGAGGCCAAGTGAAACGCGGCCTGGCCGTATTAAAGTGGCGATTCTTTGGAAGCCGCCGGTATTGCCGTTAAAGTCGGCGAAGAAGAAGCAGGCGTTATTCTTAATACTGCACTCACAGAGCAAGGCAGCCTCAGCCTCGCCGTTATCAAGTTTTCCGCAGCAGAAGCAGCATTGACCGATGCAGACGGTAATGCTTTGAAACAGGAAGAACTGTTTTTTACGGTTGAGAAAGATTGATCGTTAGATGATTGAATAAAAAGCTTAAATATCAGCTTGAAATGAAAACAGAAAGGCCGTCTGAAATTCAGACGGCCTTTGATATTGAGTTTTGTTGGTACATGACCCAAGCTGCGTTTGCTGCTGACTGGATTACGGCATGGTTTGGAATCATTCGGTAGCAACAAAAACCGCGTGCGTGCGTACCGCACACACCCTACACCTTAATCTTAAGGTTTGCGTCGCCCGCAGGTAGGGTGTGTGGCGTAGCCACGCACGCGGTGGGTGGGGGTGCGGGCTACGGCTTGCTACAAATCCGATGCCCCGCTAAACATTTCTTCTGCCAAGGCTTTGGCTTTTTCCAAACCTTCGGGGGTGAGATAGGCGGATTTGGCTTTGCCCCAAGGCTGGCTGATTAAGCCTTGTTCGTGCAGGCTATTGAGCAGGTCAAAATCGTAGCCTTTCCAAAAACGACCGTTTTCAAATTCCAATGCGCCGATTAGGGCGAACAGCGCGTTTTCCATTTTTTGGTGGTTGTAGGGCATAGGGTTGGGGCTTTCTTGTTGGGTTGATAACGATACAGGCTACGGCTGCCTGAAAAAAGTAGGATTACCAAGCGGCCTCTCTCCCTTGTGTCTGAATTTAGAAGCCTACATGCATGTTTTTGAAAATCCATAGCATAGGCAGGCTAACGGGCAGGGTAACGATATCGACAGCAGCGGTGAACGGGGTAGCGAGTGCGCGGCCGACTGTCCCCCCTGATACGCTTGTACCGGTTTTGGTTACCGAGGTGTGGAGGGTTACAGGCAGCGGAGTTTCAAAACGGTAGTCGTAGTTCATGTCGCTCGGGCGGGCATAGAGCTGGCCGCACACCCGGATGGTACGGGCATAGCGGGACGCGCCCTTGCTGTCGGTAACCTGCCTAAATTGCAGCCGGCGCAGTTCGGTGCGTTCTTGGCGGCGCTCGGCGAGGGAAAGGCGCGGGTTTTCTTGGTAAACCAAATCGAAATCCGTGCTGCAGAAACGTTGCTTTGATTCGTTGGTGGCCAGTCTGAAGCCTTTCCGAGGCGGGGTGCTGCAGCATTTTTCGGCATCATTGGAGGGTGCGTACATTTGGAAGGGTTGGGACAACTTGACGTTTAAAATCGCGCCCAAATCCACTTCCCTGGCTGTTTCGCCGCTTTCAGCCCTAGGGTTGCTGCCTTTGGTCAGCACATAGATATAGCTCTCGCCCAACATTACGATACTGTTGGGCGGCAGTTTTTGGCTGTCGGGCTTGACGCGGGCAAAGCCGACAACGGAGTCGTTTTCGACGAGATTTAAGCTGTAAGAGTTGGAACCGCGTGAGTCGTGATTTTCCCACAGTGCATAAGTGGCGCAGCCGTTGAGCAACATCAGTGTGGCGGCGAGGAAGAGGGGTTTCAACAGGGATTTTGCAAACATGGCAGGCTCCTTTGATTGAGTTGATGAGTTTTGGTTTACGTATTCTTTGCAAATATTAACATTTGTTTGGAGAAAAGGCTACCTGAAACAGGCAGTGATCGAAATGCTTGGTTTCAAGTAGTTTGTGGGAATCAATAGCATGATTTACGATTCAGTGTTTGATTGAAGGCCTGCTTGAGCAGTTATTCGATATTGCCAAGAATGATGATAGGCACGGAAAATCCGCTTGATTCTTGATAATGGCGGATAGATGCTTAAAAAATCATTTAAGCCAACACAAAGGTCATCCATCGTAGAAAAAAATGTAAACAACAAGGCAATTTACTGCACAAAAAGGCTGCCTGAAAACCCACTTTCAGGCAGCCTGCACTTTCCTACATTACAGCTTCTCTTTAACCCAACCTTCCACGCTTACCAGCATTTCAGGCAATTTGTCGGCATCCGTGCCGCCGGCTTGCGCCAAGTCAGGACGGCCGCCGCCTTTGCCGCCGACTTGTTCGGCTGCAAATTTAACCAGATCGCCTGCTTTGACTTTGCTAGTCAACGGTTTGGATACGCCTGCGCACAGGGAGACTTTGCCGTCGTTCACTGCGGCGAGCAATACGATGGCTTGTTCTGATTTGCCGGTCAAGTCGGTAACGATTTCGCGCAGGGCAGCGGCATCGGCTTCGATTTGTGCGGCAACGAGTTTGGCTGAACCCAAGTCTTTTGCATCGTCCAAGAGTTTGGCGCCTGCATGGACGGCGAGTTCGGCTTTGGCGCGTGCCAATTCTTTTTCCAATGCTTTGGCGTGTGTTGCGCCTGCTTGGATTTTCGCCAGTACGTCTTTTTCGGTTTGGGCTTTGGTTTCGGCAATAATGTCTTTCACCAAACGCTCTTGTTCTTGCGCCCATTTGAGTGCGTTCAGGCCGGTGATGGCTTCGATACGGCGTACGCCTGCGGCAATACCGCCTTCGCTGATAATTTTGAAGAGGCCGATGTCGCCGGTGCGTGAAACGTGTGTACCGCCGCACAATTCGGTAGAGAAACCGCCCATTTGCAGTACGCGTACTTCGTCGCCGTATTTTTCGCCGAAGAGCATCATCGCGCCGGTTTTTTGGGCATCTTCCATGCTCATAATGGCTGCGTTGACGGCAACGTTGGCCAAAATGGCTTCGTTGACTCGGCGTTCTACTTCGGCGATTTCTTCGGCAGTGACCGCTTGAGGATGGGAAATGTCGAAACGGGTGGATTCGGCGGTAACCAAAGAGCCTTTTTGTTCAACGTGTTCGCCCAATACGTCGCGCAGGGCTTTGTGCATCAAGTGGGTCGCGCTGTGGTTGCGCATATTGGCATTGCGGATTTCGTCATCCACTTTGGCGGTAACGCTGTCGCCGACTTTCAGACGGCCTGAAGTCTGTACGCCGAATTGGCCGAATACGTACCGCTTTGATTTTTTTGGGTATCGCGTACTTCAAAGCGGTTTTCGCCTGCGAAGATATAGCCGACGTCGCCGACTTGGCCGCCGGATTCTGCATAGAACGGGGTAAAGTCGATAACGACGGCACCTTCGTCGCCTTCGTTCAATTCGTTGACTTGCTCGCCGTTTTTGTAGAGGGCGAGGACTTTGGATTCGGTTTGGCGTTCGCTATAACCTTTAAACTCGGTGTCCTGACCTTCGTAAGGCAGTTGAGCGTTGGCTTTGAAGCTTTGTGCGGCGCGTGCGCGTGTGCGTTGAGCTTCCATCTCACGCTCGAAGCCTGCTTCGTCCAGTTCGATGCCCAGTTCGCGCGCCATGTCGGCGGTTAGGGTCGTAGGGGAAACCGTAGGTGTCGTAGAGTTTGAAGATGTGTTCGCCGCCGATAACGAGTTTGCTGTTGGCGATGTTGTCCATCAAGTAGGTATTCAAGGCTTCGGCAAACGGTTTTTTTCGCGTCGGGAATATGGGCGGTTTCAAAGCAGCCTGCAAATCGATATACATGCCTTCGTTCAGGCTGCCTGAAACTCGAGGACGGATAACGATTTGCTTTTTTTGCTCGGAGCAACACGGGAAGCGGCGGTAAATTCCACACCATCTGCGGTTTTCAATGTCAGAGGTTTGCCTACACCGTCTTGCGGCAACAAGCTTTCCAGTTTCAGGAATTTCATGCCGTTGAGCACTTGGTTGAACAAGCCCATGCCTTTTTCCAGCGTTTCGCCGAAGCGGCTTTCTTCCGCGCGCAAGGCTTCCATAATCTGTGTCTGTTTCTCTTTCAACTCAGGATACGCGGCGCCCATTTCTTTCACCAAATCGGGCACGAGTTTGTAGAAAAAAACGCCTGTTTCTGGCCTAGTTTGTAACCGTGGCGCACGGCGCGGCGGATGATGCGGCGCAATACGTAGCCGCGGCCTTCGTTGGAAGGCAAGACACCGTCTGCAATCAGGAAGGAGCAGGATCGGATGTGGTCGGCGATGACTTTCAGGCTGGGTTCTTCCATGCTGAAAGCTGCGCCGGTTTCGCGGGCAACGGCTTTGAGCAGGTCTTGGAACAAGTCGATTTCGTAGTTGCTGTGAACATGCTGCATGACGGCGGCCATGCGCTCCAAGCCCATGCCGGTATCGACGGAAGGCTTAGGCAGTGGATTCATATTGCCTTGTTCGTCGCGGTTGAACTGCATAAATACGCAGTTCCAAATTTCAATCCAGCGGTCGCCGTCTTCTTCAGGGCTGCCCGGAATGCCGCCCCAGATTTCTTCGCCGTGGTCGTAGAAAATTTCGGAGCAAGGGCCGCAAGGGCCGGTGTCGCCCATTTGCCAGAAGTTGTCGGATGCGTATTTCGCGCCTTTGTTGTCGCCGATGCGGACGATGCGCTCGGCAGGCATGCCGATTTCGTTCAACCAGATGTTGTAGGCTTCGTCGTCTTCTGCATAAACGGTTGCCAAGAGTTTGTCTTTAGGGATGTTCAACCATTCCGGGGAAGTCAGGAATTCCCAAGCGAAGTGGATCGCGTCGCGCTTGAAGTAGTCGCCGAAGGAGAAGTTGCCCATCATTTCAAAGAAGGTGTGGTGACGGGCAGTGTAGCCGACGTTTTCCAAGTCGTTGTGTTTGCCGCCTGCGCGTACGCATTTTTGCGCAGTAGTGGCGCGGTTGTAGGGGCGTTTGTCAAAGCCGAGGAATACGTCTTTAAATTGGTTCATACCTGCGTTGGTAAACAGCAGGGTTGGGTCGTCGTGTGGCACGAGCGAGGAGGAGCGGACGATGGTGTGGCCTTTAGATTCGAAAAATTTCAGGAATTTTTGGCGTAGTTCGGTGGTTTTCATAATGTCTCGATAAATTTTTTACAAGGATTTCAGACGGCCCGGACGGCGCGTTGCGATTAAAAACGAATGGGCGTTATCTTACCGCAAAACCATATTTCAAGCTATCGGCAGAAAGGTTTAAGTTGGCTGCAACCCATCTTTCAGACGGCCTCAAGCGGGACGATATCTTTTAACAATGAAGCCTATCCGCTCGGGCTTGCCTGCTTTATAATGCCTCTCTATTTTCAACCGGATACGCAAGGAATGATAATGACCAAACATCTGCCCCTCATCGTACTGACTGCGCTGGCACTGGCCGGCTGCGGCGGCTCGGACAAAACTGCTGCCGACAAGGTGGCTCAAACCGATAATCAAAAGGTATTGAGCATTTACAACTGGTCCGAATATGTTGATCCCGAGACGGTTGCTGCGTTTGAGAAAAAACACGGTATATCAGTAACTTATGATGTATATGACAGCGATGAAACGCTGGAGAGCAAGGTATTGACCGGCAAGTCGGGTTACGACATCGTGGGTCCTTCCAATGCGTTTGTCGGTAGGCAGATTAAGGCAGGTGCGTATCAGAAAATCGACAAATCCCTGATTCCCAACTATAAAAATCTCAACCCACAATTAATGAAGCTGATGGAAGGCGTTGATCCGAATCACGAATATGCCGTTCCATTTTATTGGGGGACTAACACTTTCGCCATCAATACCGAGCGTGTGAAAAAGGCTTTGGGTACGGACAAACTACCGGACAATCAATGGGATTTGGTGTTTAACCCCGAATACACGTCCAAACTTAAACAATGCGGCATCAGCTATTTGGACAGCGCGGCAGAGATTTATCCTATGGTATTGAATTATATGGGTAAAAATCCAAACAGCAGCGAAACGGCAGATATTAAGGCGGCTACGGAAGTTTTGAAGAAAAACCGTCCGTACATCAAGCGTTTTACCTCGTCCGGTTTTATCGATGATTTGGCACGCGGCGATACGTGCGTAACGATTGGTTTTGGCGGCGATTTGAACATTGCCAAACGTCGTGCCGAAGAAGCGGGCGGCAAGGAAAAAATCCGTGTGATGATGCCGAAAGAAGGCGTGGGGATTTGGGTGGATTCGTTTGTGATTCCGAAAGATGCCAAACATGTGGCCAATGCCCATGCGTATATCAATGATTTCTTAGATCCTGAAGTTGCGGCGAAAAACGGCAATTTTGTCACTTATGCGCCGTCCAGCAAACCGGCTCAGGAGCTGATGGATGAAGAGTTTAGAACCGACAATACGATTTTTCCCGACTGACGAGGATTTGAAAAAAACAGCTTTATCATGGTGCCTATTCAACCGGCGGCGTTGAAATTTATGGTCCGTCAATGGCAAAGCGTGAAAGCAGGAAAAATAAGCTGATTTGAACATATTAAGGCCGTCTGAATGGTGTAACCGAAATCATTGATTTCGTTTTATGGCTGTTCAGGCGGCCTTTGGTTTGTGTCAGATTGGCTTGGGTAAGGTTTAAACATAAAGGGCGTGTCTATCAATCACGCCCTTTGTGTTTGTTTCAGACGGCCTTAGAATTTCACGCCTTTATGTAGGGCGACGATGCCTGCGCTCATGTTGTGGTAATCCACGCTGTCGAAGCCTGCATCCAGCATCATTTGTTTCAAGGTTTCTTGATCGGGGTGCATACGGATGGATTCGGCGAGGTATTGGTAGCTGTCGGCATCTTTGGCAATCAGTTTGCCCATAATCGGCAACAGTTTGAAAGAGTAGAGGTCGTACACGCCTTCCAAAGGTTTGTACACTTTGGAGAATTCCAACACCAGCAGAGTTCCGCCCGGTTTCAATACGCGGTACATTTCTTTCAGCGCGGCATCTTTGTGCGTCATGTTGCGCAGGCCGAATGCGACGGAAACCAGATTGAAATAGTTGTCGGGGAACGGCAATTTTTCAGCGTCTGCCAACGATACGGGCAGAATCATGCCTTCGTTGAGCAGGCGGTCGCGGCCGACCGTCAGCATGGAGGAGTTGATGTCTGTCAGCCAAACTTCGCCTTCTTTGCCCACACGTTTCGCCCAGCCTCGGGACAAATCGCCTGTACCGCCGGCGATATCCAATACTTTGTCGCCTTTTTTCAGACGGGCGGTATTGATGGTGAAATGTTTCCAAACACGGTGCAGACCGCCGGACATTACGTCATTCATAATGTCGTAGTTTTTTGCCACGGAGTGGAAGACTTCGGCAACTTTGCCTGCTTTTTCGTCTTCGTCAACGGTAGAGAAGCCGAAATGGGTTTTGTGGTCGCTCATAGTGTCTGCCTTCTTAAAATAATACGGATTCAGATATCGAATACGTCGAAATCGCCAACCACTTTCGACGCGGGAAATATAGTTTGTGCCTGCCGCTCCAGCATCAGGCGTTGCCCTTCTTCGGTATAACGTGCGCTGATGTGGGGCAGGTAAAGTTGTTTCACATTGGCTTGCAAAGCCAGCTTGGCTGCATCGGCTACGGTCGAATGGAACACTCGTTCCGCTGTCTCTTCATCGCCTGCCGAAAAGGTTGCTTCATGCACCAAAACATCTGCATTTGCGCGGCGCACACTGCCTGCGGACAGGCTTTGGTATCGCCGAAGATGGCCGCTACCCGTCCTTTTTTGGGTGGGGAGAGGAACGCTTTGCCGTCAATGATCCTGCCGTCGTCCAATGCTACGGTCTCGCCTTTTTTCAGACGGCCTTTCCGCCGCAACCGCCGCTACCGCAGGAATGTGTGTGTTTGGGTTTCAAATCTTCGGCACTTGGTGTTCTGGACGCGCCGACTTTTTTGAGGCGGTCGAGATAGTCTTGCCAAAGCGTGTCTTGATTGTGCGCCAGTCGGTAGAGATAGTCCCAATCGTAAAGGCCGCTGTCGTGGCCGTCTGAAAAAGTAATTTTCAATGCGTATTGGCCGACGGGGTCTAAATCGGTAATGCTGACTTCGGCTTTGCCTGTTTGCAAAACATCCTGACCTGGACCGTGTCCGCGCACTTCCGCGCTGGGCGAGTACACGCGCAGGTATTCGGCAGGAAGGCTCTTGGCACCGTCAACATAGACCAAAGTCAGTACGCGCCGCTCTTGCTGGAGGCGGATTTCTTGTGGGATTTTATCGGCTTGGGTCATGTCATGCTCCGTTTTTTTTACGCAAATAGGCAACGCGTACAGAAAAATACCGCCAAGTACGGCAAACAGCACGATTGCGTAGAGTGAAAACCGTATCAGGCTCACTTGTGTGTTTGCCGTCAGCCCCAAAGGCAGCAACATCACGGCAACGAACAGTAAAAACGCGGCCAACATGGCGGCAATGCTGGCAAAGGCATAGCGGGTATTGGCTGCTGTTTGCGGATGTTTGGTCATATTGGATAGCTTGCCGTAGGGTGGTGAGGCGGTATTTTATCAGCTTTTTGGTGCTTCATGCCGTCTGAAAACGGCTTTATTTCCATAAATAAAGTGTAATGGCACGCCTGTCTTCGCCTTCGGGCATTAAGCGGATGCTGCTGCCTTTGCTTCCGTTGACACGGATAATGATACCGCCGGCCTGCCGCTCGATAATGTCGATTTGTGTGTCGCGGTTCGTTCGGTAGTTGTAGCGTTCACATTGCTTCAAGCACCAAAAATCCTGCCAATGGATAAAATATTTTTGTCCGGATTCAATGGCCAGTGTTTCGCCGCCTTTGACGATGAAGTAAGGATAATCGGGTTTTTGTGTGCTGAATGTCCATTCGGCCGTTCTGTCTTTTCCGCTTTGACGGTATTCGAACACGGCACGGTAATCGGTGTCGTATTCCAATGGCTGTAAGGGAAACAGCGCAAATTGGCGTTCGGTCAGGAGGCGGTTTGGGTCATTATCTTTATCTAAGATTTTGACATCTCTGATTTCTTTTGTGTCCCGATACAGTTTGAACGAACGCATTTTGACCGGAGGCGATTGTTCTGAGAACGCGATGCTGACCGGATTGCCGGTCATTTCATAATGTGGCATAGGGTCGGGACGTTCGCCGTGGAAAACCGGCGAGGCGAAATTGCCTTGCGGATAGCTGATGTAAGGCCTGAGATTGCGGTTGGAAATTTCATCCGCATAAACAATGGCATGGCCATGACAGGCATCTTGATAAAACGAGCGGCTGAGGTCGGATAGGGGGCGGTTTTTTTGGCAGAGGTTGTTGAATCTGCTGTCGCCCTGATTGATGCTCAGCGCGATTTGTTTGCCTTGCGATTCGAACGCGGCTCCAGCCTCGTCGATATTTTGATCGAGTAAGGAGAGGCGGTGGTAAATCGCCGTCATCAGGTTGTCCAGCTGATGTTGGGCAGGTAGATGGTCGTTGATTTTTTCGTTTGGCGGATGCTGGCCGGTACTGACGTTTTCGTGCACACCTTTATAAGTATAACCGGCTTTGCGCGTGCGGTCTGATGGGCGTGGGCCTGTATAAAAGGGATTGCGCGTATTGTGTTCGTCATGGCCGTCGTCAGGGTTTTGTAGCAGATAGCGGGCATGATTGCGTGCGGCGCGTTCGAGTGTGTCTGAGTGCGCCAGTGCGGGCAGATTGGCTGAGGAGCGGAGGAAGTTTAAATACGCCAAAGCGTCAAAATCGGCAACGGCAGTACGATTTTGCGGCGGTTGGGCGTAGATGAGCTGGTCTTCGGAATAGCGATGGGTTTCGTAGTATTGGAATATACCGAGCGCGACGGCAAAACCACCCAACCAGTAAAGAATGTGTTTCATTATATGTACTGCGTTCAGACGGCCTTGAGCTACGGCTCTTTCCCCTTGAAACTCATGCCGTTAAATGATTATTTTGATAGCGGCTTGACTTGGAATGCTTCAGGATGGGATTTGAAATATTCGACAGCGATAAATCCGCCGCCAATAATAATCAGCAGGGCAATGGCCATGCCGATCATCGCTAAAATGAATTTGTCCATATTTGTCCGTTTGAATGAAGGCCGTCTGAAACGCTTGAAAGCGTTCAGACGGCCTTAAAGCAAGGTTAATTAACGTTCGATTTGCGATACGTCGCGTACTGCGCCTTTGTCGGCGGAAGTCGCCATCGCGCCGTAGGCACGCAGGGCTGCGGAGACGTAGCGGTCGCGGTTTTCCGGTTTCCACGCTTTGCTGCCGCGTGCTTCCATTTCGGCACGGCGTGCGGCAAGCTCTTCATCTGAAATGACAAGGTGGATGCTGCGGTTTGGAATATCGATTTCGATGGTGTCGCCTTCGTGTACCAAACCGATGGCGCCGCCTTCTGCCGCTTCAGGCGAAGCATGGCCGATGGACAGGCCGGAAGTACCGCCGGAGAAGCGTCCGTCAGTCAGCAGGGCGCAAGCTTTGCCCAAACCTTTGGATTTCAGGTAGGAAGTCGGGTACAGCATTTCTTGCATGCCCGGGCCGCCTTTAGGGCCTTCGTAGCGGATGATGACGATATCGCCTGCCACGATTTGGTTGCCCAAAATGCCTTTTACTGCGTCTTCTTGGCTTTCAAATACACGGGCGCGGCCGGTAAATTTGAGGATACTCTCGTCCACGCCTGCGGTTTTCACTACACAACCGCGTTCTGCGATGTTACCGAACAATACTGCCAAGCCGCCGTCTTGCGAGTAGGCATGTTCGACATCACGGATACAGCCTTTTTCGCGGTCGAGGTCGAGGGTTTTCCACATACGGTTTTGCGAGAACGCCTGAGTAGTGCGCACGCCGCCGGGAGCTGCTTTGAAACGCTCGATGGCATGAGTGTTTTCAGGGTTGGTCACGTCCCATTTTTCAATCGCGTCTTTCAGTGTCGGCGCGTGGATGGTGTACACATCAGTGTGCAGTTTGCCCGCTTTGTCCAATTCTTTCAGGATGGCGAAGATGCCACCGGCGCGGTGCACGTCTTCCATGTAGTAGTCGTGGTTATTTGGCGCGGTTTTGCAGATGCAAGGTACAACGCGGCTCAAGCGGTCGATGTCGGCCATTTTGAAATCGACACCGGCTTCGTTGGCAACGGCGAGCAAGTGCAAAATGGTATTGGTAGAGCCGCCCATGGCGATATCCATGGTCATGGCGTTTTCAAACGCTTTTTTGGTGGCGATGCTGCGCGGTAATACGGTTTCGTCGTCTTGCTCGTAGTAGCGTTTGGTGATTTCGACAATCATACGGCCGGCTTCGAGGAACAATTCTTTGCGGCCTGCGTGGGTAGCCAAGTATGAACCGTTGCCCGGCAGGGAAAGGCCGAGCGCTTCGGTCAGGCAGTTCATGGAGTTGGCAGTAAACATGCCGGAACAGGAGCCGCAAGTCGGGCAGGCGTTTTGTTCGACTTCTTCGACTTGTTTGTCGGTGATATTGTCGTCAGCCGATTCGATCATGGCATCAATCAAGTCCAAACGGCGTTCGGGCTGAATATTGGCCACGCCGATAACTTTACCGGCTTCCATCGGGCCGCCGGAAACGAAGATGGTCGGAATGTTCAGGCGCATGGCGGCAATCAGCATGCCCGGGGTGATTTTGTCGCAGTTGGAAATGCACACCAGCGCGTCGGCACAGTGGGCGTTGACCATGTATTCGATGGAGTCGGCAATCAGGTCGCGGCTGGGCAGGGAGTAGAGCATACCGCTGTGGCCCATGGCGATACCGTCGTCAATGGCGATGGTGTTGAATTCTTTGGCAATGCCGCCGGCTTTTTCGATTTCACGGGCAACCAGTTGACCCATATTGTGCAGGTGTACGTGGCCTGGGACGAATTGGGTGAAAGAGTTGGCAATGGCGATAATCGGTTTGCCGAAGTCGGTTTCCATTACACCGGTCGCACGCCACAATGCGCGCGCGCCTGCCATATTGCGGCCGTGGGTAGAGGTTTTGGAGCGGTATTCAGGCATTTTTGTTCCTTTATTTTATGCTGAGGCCGTCTGAAATAGGCTGGTTGGTTGGCGGCCTGTTGTAGAAATAACTCGGTATTTTATACCAATTACGAGCGATGAAGCACGCTATTTTGTAATAAAACTAAACTGTATTTGCTTCACCTGAATTTGCTGCTCAATCCTTCAGACGGCCTGAAGCTTTCTTAAAATGAAACGCTGTCTTTCCCAGTTGCAAAGATGTTGGCATCAAAAAGTGATATGATAGGGAACTTCTCACATTTCTAAGGATAAGACGATGAAAAAAATCATGTTTGCATTGTGTTCGGCCATGTTGGCTTCTGCTGCGTCTGCCGCTGTTTATAAAGTGGACGAATTTCATGCCAATGCCCGCTTTGCCATCGACCATTTCAACACCAGCACCAACGTCGGCGGTATTTATGGTTTGACCGGCAATTTGGAATTTGACCGTGCCAAACGCCAAGGCTCCATCGATATCGTATTGCCTTTGTCCAAACTGCAAACCGGTTCTGACCACTTTACCCAACACTTGAAATCTGCCGATATTTTCAATGCAGACAAATATCCTGAAATCCGTTTTGTATCCACCAAATTCAATTTCAACGGCAAAAAATTGCTGTCCGTTGACGGCAACCTGACCATGAACGGCAAAACTGCGCCGGTGAAACTCAAAGCCGATAAATTCAACTGCTACCAAAGCCCGATGGCTAAAGCTGAAGTTTGCGGCGGCGACTTCAGTACCACCATCGACCGCACCAAATGGGGCTTGGATTATTTGGTAAGTGCCGGTATGAGCAAAAAAGTTAACATCAATATTCAAATCGAAGCAGTGAAACAATAATCCTGCTTGATTTCAAAATAAAGGCCGTCTGAACAGGTAAGGCAGAAATCGTTGATTTCGTTTATCCCTGTTCAGACGGCCTTATGATTAAAGACGTTTAGGATTCTTTATTTTCATCGGCTTTGGCTGCCCAATAAGTTGCCAGAAGCGAGCCGGAGATATTGTGCCACACGCTGAACAATGCGCTGGGAACGGCAACAACCGGCGCGGCGGCAAAGTGTGCGGCGGCAAGCGCGGCGCCTAAGCCTGAGTTTTGCATACCGACTTCGATGGCCAGCGTTTTTTGTGCATCATAAGGCAGGCCGGTCCATTTGGCGGCAAAGAAGCCGAGCAGATAGCCGATACCGTTGTGGAGTACGACAACCGCGAAAATAAGCAGGCCGCTTTCAATAATCTTGCCTTTGCTGGCACCGACAACCGCACCGATAATCAGCACGATGGCGGCAACGGAAACCAGCGGCAGCGCATCGGTCAGTTTTTCAGTTTTGTTGCCCAAGACTTTATGGACAATCAAACCCAAAATGATGGGGAGCAAAACCATTTTGACAATGGACATCAACATGCCGCCCGCTTGGATTTCCAGCATTTCACCGGCAAGCATCAGGAAGATGGCAGGGGTCAGCAATGGGGAAATCAGGGTGGAAACCGATGTAACGGCAACCGACAAAGCCACATTGCCGCGTGCCAAATAGGTTATCACATTGGAGGCCGTACCGCCCGGGCAGCAGCCGACCAAATCACACCGACCGCGATTTCGGCAGGCAGGTTCAACAGTTTCGCCAGCAGATAGGCAGTCGCAGGCATGATGGCGAATTGGGCAATCACGCCGATAATGACGGCTTTGGGGTGTTTGAACAAAATGTCAAAGTCGGAGGGTTTGAGGGTCAAGCCCATGCCGAACATAATGATGCCCAGTAGCCAAGGAATGTAAGGGCCGACCCATTTGAAGGTGTCGGGTGCGAAAAAAGCGATGCCGGCAAAGAGCGCGGCCCAGAGGGAAAAGGTCTTTCCGATAAAATTACTGATTTTGTTGAGGGTATTCATGATGATATGTTGTGAAGTTGTTTTTAAGGGAAACCAAGGATACACGCCTTAACCTTAATTTGCAAAATGGATTAAAATAAATAAGGCCGTCTGAAGATAAGAATTGATTTTCAGACGGCCTGTGATTTGTATTTGCTATATAGACGGCATTATTCTTTTGATAAAATATTGCGCAGCCATCGGGCGGCAGGTGCGATTTCTCCGGCAAGCATGCCGGTTTCGATTTGGCTGCTGTATTTGATGACATCGGCCGCCGCGCCATGCAGCCATACGCCGGCACAAGCGGCCTGGAATGCCGGCATGCCTTGTGCCAGCAGGCTGCCGATCATACCGCTTAAGACATCGCCGCTGCCGGCGGTGGCCAAACCGGCATTGCCGCTGGTGTTGGTATAGGTCATGCCGTCAGTTGCGGCAACTAATGTATGATGGCCTTTCAATACGACAGTTGCGCCATATTTACGGCTGATTTCGGTTACGGCTTTCTGTCTGTCGGCTTGAACTGATTGGGTATCGGTACCGAGTAGGCGGGCGGCTTCGGCCGGATGGGGTGTCAGGACGATATGTTTGTGCGATTTGAGGCGTTCGGCCAATTCGGGAGAACGGGCCAGCAGTGTCAAGGCATCTGCATCGAGCAATAAAGGCCGGTCATGGTGTGTCGACAGGATTTTGGGCAGCAGCTGCTCCGATAATCCGTCCAGACCGAATCCGCAGCCGATTACCCGTGCGCTGACATCGTTGCACTCCATCAGTTGGGTCGCAGTGGCAAGCATGATTTCAGGGCGTTCGGGAATGATGGCAAAAGGCAGTGCGGCTTGGTTGAAACCCGCCCAAACCTTGCCGCACCCCTGATACATGGCGGCTGTTGCTGCCAAAACCACCGCACCGCTCATTCCCGTTGCGCCGCCGATAATGGCAAGCGTGCCGTATGTGCCTTTGTGCGACTCTTGGGCGCGGGGGCGGAATACGTCGGGAAATGCTAAGGCCGTCTGAAAAGCTTGAAGCGATTCGGGAAGCGTGTAGATGGGCTGCATGGCGTAACCTTCCAAGATAAGAAATTTAATTTTAAATCAGAAAGTAAAAGGTAATGAAGCAAAAAATAAAAGTTTGGGATGCACCTACGCGCCTGTTCCATTGGCTCTTGGTGTTATTGATGGGCTTTATGTGGTACAGCGCCACCCTAGGCGGCGATATGCTGGTATGGCATTTGCGCGGTGGCTTGTTGATGCTAGCTTTAGTAGTTTTCCGCTTGTGCTGGGGGATGTGGGGCAGCGATACGGCAAAATTCAGCCGATTTGTGCGTCCGTTTTCCGAAATCCGCCGCTACACGCAAGGCCAAATGTCTGAAGACGAATTGGTCGGACACAATCCTTTGGGCGCGCTGATGGTCATCGCTTTATTGGCTGCCTTAGTTTTTCAGACGGCCACAGGCTTATTTTCCGCCGATGAAAATACGTTTACCAATTCCGGCTTTTTGAATCATTTGGTCAGCGAACACGCCGGTACGCTGGCGCGAAAAATCCATGTCAATTTCTTTAATATTTTGGCCGTGTTGGCGGCCGTACATATCGCGGCTGTTTTGCTGTATCGCTTTGTGAAAAAACAGGATTTGATTACGCCGATGATTAACGGCTTTAAAACCATTGATGCCAAGCAGCCTAAATTAGCCGGAATGGGACAACTGCTTGCCGCTTTGTCGGTAGCGATTGCGTTAGTGTGTGCAGTATGGATGTTGCGCGGCTGATGCATTAAGGCTGTTACCTAAAAACAAACCGACCCCGATAGCCGAAATGGTTGTTGGGGTCGGTTTATTTTTAGGGTTTAAAAGATGATGTTCAGACGGCCTTAACGCAGCGCAAGATGCTGTGGCCGCGGCCGATGCCGTCTGAAATTTCCGCGACTTTCAATCCGGCTTTTTCAACGCAACGGATCAGGTCTTCGGAGTGGAAGATTTTGCTGTTGCCGTTGGCCATGGCAGTGAAATACAGGCTGGTCATGGTCAGGCAGTAGGCGGCGGTTTCGTAGCGTTGTCTGTCCCAGAAAGGCTCCATGATGTAGAGGCTGGTGTTTTCGCTCATAGACGCTGCGGCGCGTTGAAGAATACTGGTGGCTTGTTCCTCGGTGAAACAGTCTAGGAATTGGCTCATCCAGATGGCGTCAAAACCGGTTGGGAACGGAATTTCAGGATCAAGCAGGTTGGCCGGATGGGCGTGGATACGGTCCGCGCCATTTTTGCCTTTGGTCGCTTCGCGCATCAAGCCGATTTGTTGCGGCAGATCCATGATGGTCACTTCGACTTCGGCATTGTGGTTGACGCATTGTTCCGCCCAGCGGCCGGTATTGCCGCCGACATCGAGCAGTTTTTTAACCGGTTTGGCGAACACGGTATTCAGTGCTTCGGAGAAGGAATTGTCGGAATAATAATGGTCGAATGCAAACCATTTTTCCTGCGCGATGCTTGGCAATGAAGACAAGCCTTCGTAAATGGTCGGCCAGTCGCCGAATACTTTTAGGCCTTCGGGCTTGCCGGTTTGCAGGGTTTTTTCCAAATCAAACATGCCTTGGTAGCAGATTTCCTGCGTGAAATCCATGTTGACGCGAGCCATTTTGTCTTTGAGGACAAACCAACCGGCCTTGCTGATGAAATAGCGGTTGTCGCGAGTCAAGACAGTGCCGATAGACAGCGAAGCTTCCAGCAGGACTTGTGCCGCGTAGTTGCTGATTTGCGCTTTTTCAGCGATTTCGGCTTGAGTGAGGCCGTCTGGATGGTCGTTCAGCAGGTCCAGAATGCCAAATTTCACCATCAGGCGGGAAACTTGGAACACAATCGGTGCAAAAGCGATTTCTTGAGCCAGACGTTGAGCCTCGCCTGCAGACTGGTGTTCGTGGGAATAGCGTTGTTCTAGGGCAGGGAAGAGTTGCATATTGTTGGTTTTCCACTAAAAAGTTAATAAGTATATTCAGACGGCCTCAAACACAATCCGTCCTGATGCACACGGATGCTCTCCGTTGTTGATTTTAAAGCTCAGTTTGTTTTTACCTTCATCGTATTTCAGCTCTACCGACACTTCATCGTGAGGGCGGATAAACTGCTGATATTTTAGATTTTCGATGCGGATGACGCGCTGTTTACTCCATGGCTTGGGCGCGATCAGGTTGCGCACCCATTGTAGCTCGACCACGCCGGGAACCAGCGGGAAGGTGGCAAAATGGCCGCCGAAATAAACCAAATCCAAAGGCACGCGCCCGATAAAAGTTTCGGTATTGGTTTCATCGTCAGATGATGTTTTCGACCAAACGGGCGAAGTTTGGGCAACGGTAAAGGCCGTCTGAAAATCCGCCGCGGCGATTTTGGCTTGGGCATTGCGCGGCAGGCTGTCGGTAAAACGCCAGTAGCGCGGCAGGGCAATGGTGTCCTGGGTGGCGGCCAGATGGCGTTTGAGTGTATCGGCAACCGCAGCACGGCCTTTCTCGCGCAAGGCAGCGATACCGTCTGCGTTCAACGCTGCCCATATGGCAATGCGTTGATGCTGCGGATGGCGGCCGCAGTGTGCATCCGCAATCCAAGGGTGTTGTAAAAGTTCGTGCTCGATTTGGGTCAGCGACACGCGTTTGTCCTCAAATTTAATAATGCGGTCTTGGCGACCGAGTAACAGAAAACCGTCATCTTGCGGCTCGATCAAATCGGCTGTTTGACGGCGTTCTGGCGACCAAGGCGAAGAAGCCCACAGTGCGCCTTCTTTGTTTTGCCCGATTTCCACGCCCTTGAAAGGCTGCCATTCTTGGCGTTCGCAGCGTGAGGCAATCACGCCGGTTTCGGTACTGCCATAGACTTCAAACGGGCGGACGGCAGCCTGTTGCAGCAAATCCGCCGTGGCTGCGGGCAACGCACCGCCGGCCGAGACAATGCCTGCAATTTTATGGCCGATACTTTGCCAGTTGCGGTTTTCACCCAAGCGGTTGAGTACGGCCGGACTGGCAATCCAAACCACTTTATCGTGTGCGGCCGTGCTGGAAAGCAGGTTTTCCGGATAAACCGCCTGCTGTCGTTCCATAGTCCAACCCATTGTCAGCGCGAGTGCGAAGCGGAACGTGAAGCCGTAAAGGTGTTGCGGAATCACGCTGCCGACCACGGTTTCACCGTGTTGTCCAAATGGCAATGTATTTGCCAAAGTCAGGGCTTCGGCCTGCATTTGCGCGGCGGTTTTTACAATAATCTGCGCTTCGCCGCTGGAGCCCGACGTTTTCAGCCATGCTTCGGCATGGTCGGGAATCAGATGGTTTTCAGGATAAGTGTGTAGCCCTTCCGATTCTGTTTGAGTCAATACATCAGGCAAGTGCCAGATATTCAGGCCGTCTGAAGACAGTTTTTTATCTGTTGAATCCGTTAAACGCTTCTGCCGTTTTCCCCCATTCCAAATTGTCTTGCGCCAAATTGGGCAGCAATAAAACCTTTCCACCAGAATGCCACACTGCCAGCACAGCACAGGCAAACAGTGCGGCATCGTCAAACCACAACGCGGCCGTTTGCACGCCTGCCTGTTTCAGACGGCCTGACAGATGAAAAACCGCACGGTTGAAATCAGCACGCGTCCAATTCGGATGTGTGGCGATAAGGTCGTGTTGGGGTAGGTCAGGGGATAGGATTCGGGTTAGATGCATAATTTTGATTCGATAGCTTGTTACTGTTCTTTAGCGGCTTGTATTACATATTTTCCGAGGATTTGAATAAGCTTATAGAATTTATATAAACTAATAAAAAAATAAGTGAAGTAATACAAGATTGAAAAAAATATTTTTTTGATTTCTATCTGCCATGATATATTATGTTTGATATATGTTAAGTTACCTTCAAAAAAATATTTTTCTATGAAAAAGATAGCAAATAATTAAGCATATTAATATCAAGAAATAATAATTTGCTGTTTGAAATATCTGTATTAGTTCATGTAATAATGTTTTTATCGTTTCTATTTCTACTCTGTATATTATATAACGCTTGGGAAAAACTTTGTTGTTGCTATTAATGATAATGAAGTAATGCAAAAACCTATTGCAATGGAAAGAAAGGATAGTAAATCAGAAATTTTGCCTGAAAAACCCTAAGTTATATTTGCTAATAACAAGATAAAAAAAGGAAGGTAAAGAAAAGATATATTGCACATTTTATAATATTTTTTTAATCATGGTGAGATTTCCAATATTTTTTTAAAAATGGCTTGTTTAAAAAGCTCATCTTCTCTTGGTAGTCCATTTTCATCAGTGGAGCAGGTTACTCCAATTTTGCTAGATACTATATTGGTATTAAAAACCATCTCTAAATTATCAGTATTTTTTTACCGGCAATAACTAATTTTTTTAAACTCAAGTTTGTTTGTGATGAAATACTTTACTACGCTTTTTGACTTTTTTTCTATTGTAAGTTTTTTTCTTTGTATTTCATTGTAAATTCAGCACTAGATGCTCCATATTGATAAATATCTTCTTGGAGATGTTCGGTCAATGAGTTAGAGCAAGAAAGCGTATTGGGCAATATACTTAATTTAATTTCTTTTTATTTCATTTATGGATTTTTTTGAAATTGTTCTTCATCTAGTATTTGTTTTATTTCTATATATTCATTTGGATGAAAATAATTTAATGCCTCTCTAAAAAAATACTATTTTTTTATTGTATTGAAGCCAGACTTCCCCTGTTTTTGTATCCATAATTCCATAGGAAAATTTAGGTTCAATTTCTGTTTTCTTCCGACGATTTTTAGTTGTTTTTCCATTTTCTATACTAATTACATTAGGAGGTAGCGGATATACGCTTCCTGTGCTAAATACAAGTCGGATAAAGCGGTCATTCTCTTTATCTATAGTTGCCGATATTTTTTGCATTTCAGTTTCAGAAGGACTTCTTTGGAACCCTTTTTCAATCATTAGTTCTAAAAGTGATTTAGATAAATTCCTCTTTCCAATAAGAACTTGATAATTGAATAAAGTAATATTTGCGGGAGTGCTCATTTTTGAATAATCCTTTGAAATTAAAATTTTTTATATAATGCACTACTTGAAATATTAAAATCATGGATGGTAGTGCGACAAGATTTTTCAGACGACATCTACACTTTCAATATGGTTTTCCGATAAATCCACTCTCCGGCAAATAAGATTCCCATTAACACATACGATACGATGCCTGTATAAGCCGCCCACCAATCGTAATATTGCAAGCCTGCCAAAATGGCGGCGGTTGCGCCGTTGAAGATAAAGAACGCGCACCAGATTTGCGTAACACGACGGGTATGCAGCACACCTTCGGGCGGCAGGTCGGGGTGTTGCAGTCGGGCGAGGCGTTCGATAACGGTTTGTTTGGCAAACAGGCTACCGCCGAAAACAGCAAGCATCAGCGCGTTGACGGCGACGGGA
>BNJS01002977.1_pt1 | contig 97458 bp, 135 predicted proteins | sample 8540461 | NCBI WGS metagenome assembly BNJS01 (sample SAMD00202454, study PRJDB9452) | human saliva metagenome | isolation source: human saliva | place: Japan | reverse complement strand
ATAGTTACGTATTGCTTTTTTATTACAAAGTACATATTTACAAAAAATATTGATAAATTTAGAAAAGATAGTTCCAGTCTGAGCTTGAATATAAATATTGAGCTCATGGATGCGGAACTTACTTTTCTTTCAATTCACCAGAAAATTAGTGATATGTAAAACAACACAAATGTTATTTCTTTAAGCACACCAATTTACACTCTTAGATATGTCTCCATTTTACTACAGGTTATCATTACGGCAATAAATATCCTGAATAACAAGTCCATTCCCTTCATATTCTAAACCAAAATGAAAATTCCCTGAACACTTAGCTTGGTAAGATGTTCCTGACGCCTATGACCTCCGGCTCCAATTTGACACTTGCCAAACACTTAAACATCCATTTGTCAATATTACTTACAAATCTCTAAGTTTCATCTTCCACTTCCTTATTTTTTATTCCTTTTCTATAATAATATAAATTATATAAAGAACCAGTGTAAAATATTGGTCAAAATAAAAGTTGCAACTGCTACTAAATTTACATTCTCCGCCCAATTTTTGCAATGATTCAATGTATAAATAACTGATACAATAAATGCTATTACAGTAAACAAGTCCTATTTTCCCTTGTGACTTTTTTGCATATTATAAACCTTGTAAATGCAAATGGCATAACTAAAACTACAAACCCAAAAAGTCATCACAATTAAACTATCTTTCATCTCTATCACCTCCCAAAGTGCTTTTATATTTCTCAATCAGAACCTTAGCAATGTTGAAATCTATTTTATCATCAATAGCTAAAGTTTTAATAAAAATTATATATGGCTCATCTCAATCTCATTTAATTTAATTTTTGGATAACTCTATCAAGCCCTCAATCTAATCATTGTTGGATACGAAACATCATACATCTTTCCCAGCTCCTTAAAGTGAGCCAGACATTTTATCACAAAATTTTTAATAAAATCTATTTCGTCGTTCTCCAAATTTTCCAATCCATCCTAAAACATCGCTCTTCAATTCAGTTTTAATTATCCTTTCTTTTTATTGTCTCAGATATATTATAATATTAGAATTATATTAAAGTTAAGTTTAATTTTCTTAAAGTTATAAATAGATTATTCTTGATTAAATTAAGACGATGTGTGTGTAAGAAACATACATTGTTATTTTAGTAAAAGTCTGCACTAGTATGGATTTTTACTCATTCCATACTATGATTAACTCACTGGACTTTACTAATTCTAAAGATGTATTTATACCTAAGGACTTTACTGATTACCCTAACTACATATATGGCGTGTGAAAACTCATTAGTAGGTTATATTATAAACCAAAGGAGTTTTTAACTATGAGCAAATAACTTACATCTTTCTTTAGGCATGCGTTAATTCTCTTATTCTAGAGCTGAAGTTTGGAAACAAGAGCACTTACAGCCATTTTGCGTTTCAATGTGGCAGTAAATAATGTTAAAGAGCCTAGGTATACATTTCCCTAGTTGAAATTACCCAAAACCCTAAGCTCTGAGAGAGAGTAAACCGGTATTTCAGGTTACAAGATGAGTTCTCATACCACAATAAGGGAGTAGTGACTTATTCCGGATTCTGGAATGTATCCTTGGCTCGTGTTTGCTATACGGTCAAAAGAGAAGTCTCATACTTGTAAGGTTGATTATAGTACAAAGTACATATTTACTCAAAAATATTATTTAAATTTTCATAAAAGTAAGTTACAGTCTCAGCTGGAATATAAATATTGAAGCAGAGATGCGGAAACTTGCTTTTTCGGTCACCCATCTTATAAGTTTTATATATAACTGCTTATCAAAATTGGCTGGATTATGTAAGTGATTTTTACTACAATCTCTACGTGGCTTTTTGAGCACCCTTGCCAATATACTGCATTTTTATGCTACTCAAGCCCTTGAGAAACACAGATGGCCCGCACTAGCTCTTATGGCAGGTGGAGGAAAGATCCGGGCTTCACGGCAGTGCCAAGATAACGTCTGGTGGGGGTGACTCCAAGGATGGTGCAACAGAAAATAAATCCGTCTGACCTAGTCAGATAAGGAGGTGAGGCGTGTGTAAGAGACCACCGACTCTTTCGGTAGCGAAGAGGCGTGTACGCCCATCCGAAGAAAAGACCAAATATAAAGCTATACAGGCGCCGTCGTGCTTTTGGAGGTGGAATGATAGGAGATTGTCGGTGACGGTAATTCGAGATAGATGATCATCAGATACATAACCCGGCTTATAGTGTTTCTCACTTAATAATAAAATAATCTGAAAATATGGCAAAAGAAGTACTTTCTAAGATAGATTAACGGCGGCTTTTAGAGATAAGTTCGTATAATCCTTAGTCAGGGTACTCTCTCTCCATAAAATTATATTGTAGTATATTTAGTTTTAATGCTTAGTAACAATACCTCTGAGTTGATACCTTACACAGGAAAACAATTTCCTCCTATGAATTCCTTTAACAAGCGAGATTCCTTTGGCACATTGTCCGATGGCATAGTATGAAAATAATCCAAAAACTTAAGTAGTCTGTTAGCCTCAGAATAATAAGAGTGAGTCTGTAGGCATGCCAAAAGTAAAAGTAAGGTTCTGCACACCGCTTTAACACAGCAAGCCTCGTAAACAAAGTGAAGAATCAAACATCTCATCCGCGCCCTCCTGGAATGGGAAGATGTTCTTTTCCTCCCCTCCCTCACAGACGCCCATCTTGGTACAGAGTATCCTCTGCACTGCTTCCTCTGGTTCTTGTGTATCTCATGCATTCTTTCATGACCTCAAGTCAGTAGTATGGATTCTGTTGTGGTCATCAATGTTAAGCTGGGTAAGTGCGCCTTAACTATGTCTCAAACTTGCTTTCCTTTGGAGTGATGCGGAAAACTTATCGTTTTGAGTCATGAGATACCCTCAATAACAAGGATATCCTCATCTCCCAGCTTAGGTCTTTTCCTTTATACTCCCTCTTACCGGTTCTTTAAAGTTAGCAGCGGCATCTTTACTTCTTTTCCTGCAAGAAGGTCTGTCATATCCTCGTTAAACTGCTCCACATCTATAGCCTCAAGGCATTCAAAGTCGTATTCTCCTGTTCTCATCCTCTTGCGGGTATGCTCCTCGTCACGAAAGTAATCATCCGGCATGACGATAGGATGAGGCTTAAGTCCCTGAAACCATAAGCTCTATGGACACCTCTGTATGCCAAATGAAGTTTTTGCTCTGATGAAGAGTCATCACTGCATATCATAACAATCGTCATCTGCTGTTTTGCTATATTCTCAGCAATCTTACCTATCTTGCCCTCCTGTAGTGACCTCGTTTACAAGCATTACATCATCATTATACGTCGGAGATGGTATCATTAAGATTGCCTACATTTGCTATCCCAAGCAAGCGTACCTCCCAGGAATTTGCCTCCTTCATAGTCTTGTAGAGTAGTTCACGAGGCTTCCAGGATGGGCAGCTTTACCTTCAAGCCCTTCTCCTGCATTAGGCAGAGCGATGACAATGCCACCGTCATATGTCTTTAAGTCAAATGACTTCAAAGCACCTGTAGTAGATGGCATGTAGCCATAAAAATAATCGTGATAATTGCCGAGGTCTGTATATATTGGTAGTCGAGCCTCTTCTGTATCTAAACAAATGTTCTTTGTCAGATAAATCGTTGTTAAGGAACTTGTCTATAGCTTTCTCGCACTTGTAGATACCTGTGCGCTTTTCAAACATGATATCCTCACTTACAAGCTCATCCATCCTCTCCCTTACTTTGAGGGCGAACTCATCATCTATACCTTTCACATTTGCCTATTATCTCGCACATACCGTTACCTAGGGAATACTCACAGTTCACGCCTCGTAACTTCACTTTTTATCATATACGTCATGTGAACAGATTTTACAGAAAAGGAATAGCATTCTCTCTCATAGGTTCTCCTGCACCATCACTTGAATTTAAGGCCATAGAAGACTATCTCTGCATCTTCTGGACACCTTTTACACATCTAGTTCACTTTAGCTTGCCGTTTACCTTTGCGCACGTCCCATTACCGTCTCCATATATCGTCGCTGCTATATTCAGAAAGCTTAGCGCTGTTTTCGTATCACTCTAATGACTCTTCCGTCAGCTTTAATTGCATCTTCTGTCTCCTTTGTCTCCATTAATCCTACTAGCGCGCTCTTCTTTAACCATATTTAATTCATATTTCAATTATGGCTATTCTGTCGTTATTAGGTGGCACTTTGTGATGTAAGAAAGCTCTTATTTTGCAGCCTCTCAAAATGATTCTTTCTCTTTTAAGAAATTCCAGTAGTAACCAGATGCTTTTTCTTTTTATAAGCATGGTAGCCAAACTCATTCTTGCCAGCCATATCACCTAAGTCATCACAGTCTTCTATTCTTTTCCTTACTTTTACTGCCTTCGCAATCTGATAGTATTTTCCACCTTCATTTAGCATATCTTCATCAATTATTTTAGGCTCCCATTATCCTTAAGATAAGCCCTCACAACTCTTAGGTCTGACTGTGCTCCAGGTCTGGTATCGGCATTTACCTTTCTAACGACATCTATGCTCTCTGAAAGTGTCTCTTTTAACTAACTTATACACTCCCATGCCTCGATATAAGAATGGTATCAACTTCTCGCTCATAGCCGCAAAGTCCCGCACATAGCCTTGCCCTCCTCCTTTCCTCAAAGCGTGCAAGTTTAATGTTGTCTTTCGCTATATTAAGCGATCTCTTCGACGCTCTGAGGCAATACGGTCATTAACAGCTTTTACCATTTTCAAGAAGATTTGCTCAGAATATATGCATGGTCACAGCTCACATCTGCAAAGTACCCTTTGAATCGTCAACCGGGTTAGCTACTAGCAAGCATTCTTTTTCGCATTCTTTTTCTTTCTTCATGATTCCAAATAATCCTTTTAATTTTCTGCTTCTAAGCTAGCTGCTCTAAGCTCCTGAGTGCCTTCTGACTCTATCTGCCTTATTCTCTCCTGGTCACATTCAAATTCTTTGCCTACCTCTTCCAAGAGTCCTGCACGCACTGTCCTCAAAGCCCGAACCCCAAGCTTTAAGGACTCTTGCCTCTCTCTATCTGCAAAGGCTCCCAGCACCTCTTTCAAGCTGTTCCTTAAGCATGGCAGGTGTAGCCATTTCTGCAGGAGCCTACTCGTTGCTGTCATCAGGAATAAGAAGTCACCTGTATGGCATCTCCTCCTCTTCTCCTATAGGCGTCTCCAAAAGGATACAGGCTCTTGGGCAATCTTCATAGATGTCCCTTACCTTTTCAGGCTCCAGCAGCGAGGTTCTTTAGCTTCTTTCTTTCCGGCTGTAAACCCTCGCTCCAAAGTCTGTGTACTGTCTCTGTGTCCTTATCAGCTTATTGATAGTTTTTCAACCATATGTGCCGGTATTCTTATCGTTCTGCCTGGTCTGCAGTACTCTTGGCCAACATAATAGACCGCTTTTATCCACCAGGCTGCATAGGTGCTGAACTCATATCCCTTAGTATAGTCAGCTTTCAGCTGCATTTATAAGTCCCATGTTTCCTTCCTGAATCAGGTCAAGAGACCGCATCCCTCTTCCGGAGGATATCCTCGTCGCTATGCTTTGCCGAAGCCTTAGGTTGGCTTCAGTTAACTTCTGTCTCGCCTCATCATGCCCTCAGACATCTTTTTGCAAGCTCTATCTCGTCCTCCATCGACAAAAGCGGACCTTGCCTCTTTCAGCTTCAGATACATCCTCACAGGGTCTTCAGTGGCTTAGCGTCAGACAGTAGTAAGGTCCACAAGAGTCTCAGGTTTTTCTATCACATCTATATCGTCACTATTCTCGTCCAGGTCAACAGAGGATCATCACTCTTCATCACTTAGTTTCATCTAAAATAAGCACATCATGCCATGTTTTCAAAGGTATATTTGTAGCATTTGTCAAAGCTCTTCACTACTTATGTCATAGCCTTCATGCTTTACATCATCCTCTCCAGTATCCCTTCTTTTTCTTAGCGTCTTCACAAGCTCATTCTCAACTTCTTACTTTTCAGCACCTTTTCATCCATAAGTTTACTCCTCGAGGTCATAGGCAAAGATATTAAATGCCTAATCTAAAAAGTCCAGTTTCCCCAGCTCTCTTTTAGCTTCTTGGCAATCTCCATACAGCTTTTCCCGCTCTCTCACTGTCAACTGATTTGAGTTCTTCTTCAAGTCCGGCTCTTTTACCTTAACCACTATTTCCTTTAAATGCCTTTTTCTCCTCTCTGCTTCATCCACCTCTGCCTCAAAGGCTCTCCTCAAATACCGCCGTGACCAAAGGCCCCAGTCTTCACCTGACTCCATACCTGCTTTATTATCATCCTAGGCGTTGGGCTACTACCTCTCCAATCTGAGGCAAATATTCTCAGCGCCAAATCTTTTGTACAAAGGGTAGCAAAATCTCTTGCAGATAGTATATTTTTAATACGAGTTTATATAACCAGGTTTATCAGCAATGAGGCTAAGAAAGCGGTCTCATCAGTCTTAATAAGCCCTCATCCGCTGTCTTGCCTGCTGTCTTTCTTTATCCTCTCTCCTGCATCTTTATATATTTCCCGTATCTCTTTTGCTCCACCTATTTTATTGACCAGGCTTTTAAGAGCATCCTTAGATACAAAATATCTATCAGCTACAAGCAGCCTATATGGATCTCTCTCTTTTCAAAGCTAACTTCTTCAAACTCTGTAAGTCTGTCAGCAACCTTGTTTAAGAATCTGCGTCACTGCCTCAGGCTCAGTCCAGATCATAAGACTTCTCAATGTTTGCAAAGCTCAAAATTAAGCTGTTTTCAGCATTTTTCATTCTCTCCTCATACTCTCCTCTTCCTACAGCCTATATAAGCTCATCCGGATCCTTATAAGGAGTCAGCTTTAGTATTTTAGTTCTTATTCCGGCGAGATTTCAAGATAGGAATCGCCCTGATTAGCAGCCTTCACCTTGGCTCCATCGCTGTCGTAGGTACACTACATCCTTAACATACCTTGCACAAGCTTCCTTGCCTGCTCCTCAGGCTAAGAGCAGTACCAAGAGGCAACAGCATTGGTAAAGAAACCCGCCGTGGAGGGCAATTACGTCCATATATCCCTCACAGAGTAAGATGTCTCCTTCACATGCATAGCTTAGCAAAGCAGTTTACAAGGTTTCTTCTTTTATTAAATATGTCTGTCTCTCCGGTTAAGGTACTTGGGCTCTCCATCACCCATCCTCTTCCTCCGAGAGGCAATAACCTTGTTGTTTTAGATCCATAATAGGGAAGATAACCCTGTTCCAGAACATATCAACATCCCCCTGCCCTCTTTGGAAGGATACAAGTTCTGCCTTTTATCATTGATTCGTCACTATAGCCCTTGGACTTTAGATAGTTATATAATGCATTTGGCAGGATGTTGACTGAGTAGCCAAGACCAAAGTCATTGATAGTCTTGTCTAGCAAGCCCCCTGTTTTAAGGTGTTCCATAGGATGGCTTCCATACTCTCCCATAGCTGAAAGTAATAAAACTTTGCCGCCCTCATATATACCTCGAACAATCTGGTCCTTAGATCTGCCCTCTTTTCTTGGCTACAGGACTATCCTCTTCTTCCGGAAGCTTAACCCTCCTCTGTCCGCCAGATGCTCCTATTGCCTCGAAACGTCAAATTTTCATACTTCATTACAAAGCTATGTAGGCATTGCCTCCGACACCACAGCCAAAGCAGTGGAGGTCTGTCTGCCCGTATTCACTCGAAAAAGAAGGTGTCTTTTCATTGTGAAACGGGCACATTTTAGCCCTACGTAGTTGGAGAGCCCTTCTCCTTGTAAGTCTGACATAAGAGAGAATGACATCCACTATATCGTCTCTAGCCTCATCTACAATCTCTTCTGAATAAAACATCGTATCTCGTAGTATCGGCTCCAGCGGACAGGAACAAATATTTCTTTAATTGTCTTTATGGCATGAGTCATCCTGACATTCCCAAGCAGGAAGTCGCAAAACCACTTTTCTATCGGTTCCTCCCTATCCCTCTACCAGCCTTTTATACTCTAGAGGCAGTGTGTCATAGTTTCTCAAGATAATGCTTTATATAAATACTCAACAGCCTCCTGTGCCGAACCTCTCACTTTTCGCTGCTGGGATTACGGTAAGGCTTCCTATCGCGAGGAAAGACCTGGAGGCCTCCTATCGTCGCCTCCAACGAGTCTCAGACATCTTTACTGCATGTTTTTCCCCATACTACGGTAAATATTACATCCTCACCATAGTGTCTATTCTCCCGGAACATCGTGTGTCCTACTACTGTCTCAGAACCTCGCTTTGGGAGGTCATTTCTTTTCAGTCAGTATCCCTCTCAGTGCATCATCTATATCGTGGTTTACATACGCCATTTTGTCAGAGCCTGACAATCTTGCTTTTCCTTCAAGGGTTGAAGGCTTGGTAGGCACTTTCTCTGAGTTTTTGATTCCATCTCTTACTTCTTTTGATGTAGGTTTAAGCGTCCATCTTCCTCAAAGCATGGGTTTCATACCACCTCACGCTCTGCCTCATTATGGTGGAAGCCATGGGTGCAAATCTCATGTTAGAGCCTCTCTCTCTGCTGTGTCCGAAAAGAGTATGTCCCAGGAGTCATCGTCCCTAAGGCCATGGCTTCAGTTAGGGTCTCTCATTTAACATAAGGGCTCGCTATGGTTCTTGCAATCTGCGAAACCTCAAAGTATGGGTAAGTCTTGTCCCATAGTGGTCTCCCCTTCGGATCAAGAAAGACCTTGAGTCTTATGCTTTTCCAGCCTTCTAAATGCCTGCAGTGCAGAGTCCTGTCTCTGTCCCTCTGATTAAGTAGTCCTTATCTCGTCAGGCTCTTCCCATCCACATCCCTGCCGAGTGAGTATGAAAAGATGCATATTCACAAAGCATCTCTTTCAAGCTCTTCTCTGAGTTCTCTACCATACACTTTTTATCTTTCCATATTCTCCTCCCTGTAGCAAAGCCCATACTATTATTAATATTCAAATAAACTATCGAAAATTTCCTATCCTTTCATTTCGATAATATATGATACAAGTGTCACTTTGGTTTTAAAATCTTACTTACATCTTAACATATTGATGCAAACTTTACGATATACTAAATATATATATGGTAAACCTGGGCAGAGATGCCGTATAATTATTGGTTTGAAATAGTCGCCTTTTATTTTGGAGCTACTCAGTGGTTATCTGCTACTGTGCTTTAGACATGTACAATAACGTCGCCATATAACGGCATATTCAGAAAGCTGTATGTGTGTTGTTTGAGTCGCTACGCTTTCTGCCTTAATAGTAGCTTGCTTCTTACTTGAAGACTGACATCTGCTAAGCGATAAAAGTATTGCGGATTACACTCCCAATCCTCAATGTTTTATCTATGATATCATACACATATTTTGTGCTGCACCTTATCTCGGCATTTTATGAATGTTCAGTGCTTAACATCAAGGTAAATGAGGACAGTAATCGACTATTGCCTAGTGTACCGGCGGTAATTGCAATAGTAACCATAAAGACCCTGAGTCACATTTTTAAGTACTGTATTTTATATTGATCCTGTTTGAGGCTATCAGAGAAGAGCATTTCTCATCTCTCACTGTAGATGTACTTTACTACCTCCTCATTTTACATTAGCATATTAATAGTGCCTATGGGCAAAATAATATAGGGCGTGACAAAAGAATGGCTTTTACTGTTGCCATTCATTCCATAGCAATTGTTGTTCAGTATCTTTTTACAGGAATTCCGGAGTGAAAAACTTCTTTATGGCATTATTAGTCCTTGTCATCGTACATTACAGTTGAAAGTCCTGCGGATTATATTGACTATGTAACATAGCTTCAGAACCAGAATGCGCTTTTTACGAACTTCAGTGTGGCTATGTCAATGAAGAAGCCGGTTTCAATCGTTACAGTTGCTATAGACAAGATAGATGCCTGGGATAAGGAATTTGGTACGGAATACACTAACTCCACTTTATACTCTGAGCTTTCATCCTACCTTATACACCCGTCTAAGAAATGTCAGCGTCTACTCTCTTGGACGAGGCAGAGTTCGCCCTGTATATCTCTTCGGAGAATTTTTGGGCAACTATGCGAATGGCGGAATTACTTGCATATAGCATTTTGGACCGCTTTGAGTCTTCTTTTGATATAACTGCTGCTAACAAGGTTATCCCTGCCAAGAGGATATGTATATATAACTGTCACCAGAGGATATAGACAATGCAGATTTACTCCAGAAAGCCATACTCAGTGAAGCATTTTGGTTCTTCCTAAGGGCAAGGTTACCTGTTTATAGAAGATATTGACACCACTGGTAAAACGATAAGGAAAGGCTCGCAACTGCAATATTCAAGTCTTTATGAAATGGCACAGTCTACCTGTCATTTTGCCTGAATATAATACATCACTTGAGATATTTGACCTCAGAAGACAGAGCTTACAGTCGTATATTTCAAATAGGTTACGTCAATTCGCGCAAAATTTTGCTTCTGTTGCAGAAAAATGGTTTTGATTATAGATTCAAGACTATATTTTTGAATCGCTCTTTAAGATGATTAGGATAATCACCTGATGGCATACGGAGTAAAATCTGTTGAAAATTGTCATGCTGGTTTCCTTCCTGCTTAAGAAGAATAAGGTAGTAAAACTTGTTAATCTCGCGTCTCAACATGATATTCCCTCCTAAGTTTATATGCTTTGAGCTTGCGAAGAACTCTTATGCTTAAGTTTGACGCATGTAATTGTGTAGACAAATATGAAGTCCATATCACCCAGGCTTTAGGTTCACTTGAAAATCCATGGCAATGGTTATACTCAATGCATCAGCCTTAATAGATATGTCATTCATGTTAACAATAGACAAATTCATTACAGGAACCGCGATTAATTCAGAATTGGCTCACAAGACTTTAGTTGTACAATAGCTACTTAAAAAGAATTTGACCCAGGTTAAGGCTGAGCATATTGAGACTAAGGCTTCCATGGAATACGCTCTAAAGTTCATTGTGATTATTTTCATAGGTATTATTTTTTCGAAACCCGCTTAAAAATAGCAGAACTAACTGAATTTTAAGGAAAGGAGAGTAATGGTAATGGCATATATATCTGGGTTGATGTTTCGGTTCTATAGTGATATTACTATTCTTTTTTTATCCTATAAAATAAAAAATTCCATATCAGTGTATCAAGATGACAACTTGATGTATTCTATATTTAGTGTGTAACTTCCTTTGTAGCAGTTGATTTCTTGCCATCTCACTTGATGGCAGGGTAGAGCCGTCACCATATACTGTCTGCATGCCCTAAAGTATAAGCTATGATGCACAGTTCTTTTGCTTATGTTATAATTTCCATTGTTGTTTTCAATCATGTTTCCACGGAGGAAATATTTAAGCTTTTTATAACACCTCTTGCTGTCGTTGCCTTGTTGGATGATTATTAACTACAGTGACAGCTTTATATTTTATATTACAAAAGATGGAAGATTTGAACTTTGGTAGATTTTATCCACCTATACATCATTGATGTTTACTATATTGTCATATCTTCCAGTCTCCTGTCAGGGAAAAAGGCATTGTCACAAAACTACAAGATTATAATTCCTGCAATTATTGTTAATATGATAACAGGTGCACCGCTTGACTACTTCTTCCCTACGCTTCTTTAATACAGTTTACTTTTACCATCTTCATCACTTTGGTATTTATAGGTACTCAGAATCCTGATGAGTATTATTATGAGGATTCCCTAAATGATGAATAAAAATGTTTTTATTAGTTAATGTGCTACCCAGATTTACTTCAGCCAATACTTGTGCATAGCGGTAAACATTCATAAAGGATTTGATTTACCGGTACTTTAGAAATTAGTAAGGTAATTAATGCAGAAGGGCTATTCTAAAAAAATATTAAACACCTCAAAATAGTCGCCATATTTCAAGCTTCTGTAAACGAACACAATTGCGTTTGATGAAAACAGTAGAGCCAAAGCCAGACTTATATATGAGAGGAACGTGCTATAATGGAGAAGTTTGCCATCGCGCCCCTTTTAGCTTTCCGATTTACTCTACCTGTTGCTTATAGCCTCACCCATGGATGTATCAAGCCTTAGGATGAGAATACACTTTGATGTACCTGTGTTTCTATGACAATAAGGATGATATCCTCGCCATTGAACCTGAAGAATTACAATTAAAAGTGATGCAGAGATTGGAATCGCACTGAAAAGCTGGTGAAGAATGCCTTGAGCGAAAAACAGACTGGAGGTTTATTTGTTAATTTATAATGTTAAAGAAAAAAATACCCCGCTGAAGCACTTATCAGAATGAAGGATGATGAGGGCACAATTCTGGGAGTATTTATACTATAATGAAAAGCTCTGTCATCATTGATATAGGTGCTTTTTGTTATAGAAGAAGCGTAAACTGCTCTCATGAGAATCTTAGTGCTTTTGGCCTTGAGTATATAGAGGTAAATATTTCAATGGTGGAATGTCTCCAAAGTAACTTGCTTCCAATATTTTATCAGTCCCAAAGGTATGGCATTGCTTCAAGCCAGATAAAACCTTTGAAATAACTGAAACCTCTGCCAGTGAATTTCACCGATATCGTGTGGATACAAATATCGTACATTGTCAAGTACATGTTAGCTTTTCACTTGATGATTTTGGCACCGGATACTCCTCTCCCTTCAAGAGTACCGTCTTTACCGCTTAAACTAATTAAGATAGACAAGTCCACTGGTACAGGCACCATTTATAAACCGTAGATAAAAATCTATGATTCTGCTTTTGATAACTTTATAAAAACAGTGCTTGTAGCAGAGGCTTTGAGCATTGCTGCAGAAGGTGTGAGAACAAATGGAAATAGTGCTAAACGATCATGATTGCTCTTGGACGCACATATGTCCAAGGCTTCTACTTTTCCTAAGCCTTTAGAAGTAAAACTGATTTTGTTGATGTACAAGCGCTCAATAAACCGGCAGAAATATGATGCACATGACCCCCGTATCATTAGCAGGGGTTATATATATTTTAAAGTTCTTTTATGGCTTGAAGTGTTGACTAATAATATGGTTGTACTATCATTATCTAGTATTTATAAGGAGGATATAAATAGATGGGTGGTGGCGAAAAGAACGCTTGAGGAGTGGCTGTGGTTTCGATTTATTTTTCCGGAACAGATTATCATTCACACTTAGGAACCCGTAGACTGAGGTATGACAGTTCTTGGAGAACACGGCTTTGATGAGAGCAATTCAATAATGATAGAATTCTCCTTTCAGAAGTAAATTTGACCGTGATGTCCAGGAAAATGAAGGAAATCACGCATGGGCTGTATATCTGACTATGAGCAGCCTTCTATAGTGAGGTCTCACTCATCGTGCTTTATTCACTGACACAGTGGGTAAAATCAATAATACCGAAGAGTTAGTAGACGAGATTATAAAAGAAGGAGGAATACACTTCCTCAGAAATGAGTGGGTGGTGTAGTCAATCAGACTGGAGCTTGTAGCCTCCTTAATCAATCAAAGGGCAAATCTCATTGACGGTATTCAGTACGTATGGGAGAAAATAAAGGGCTCCCATGACTATGCTCATCCTCACTCCTTCTTGGCATATGCTGTGCTCAGAGACTTATACATGGGACTCCTGTCGCAATAGGGAAAGAAAGGATGAAGGAGCTGCATTGAACAGCTTTGCCTACCTTAATCCTGGGCTATGAGGCACTATAAAAGCAGCTGCATTCCGGTGAAATAGATGTAATTACACGCCTGAGGGTGTAAAGGTTCTCGTTGATCCAAAAAGCACAAAGAAAATCTGCTCATTCTTGTGGGTATGCTTTGGCCATCCATCTTCCAGTTATAGAGGCGTTTTTGCAGAACCCGCAGGCACCGTAGGGTGTAAGCCTTTATGGCTAAGAGAGATAACTTTCCAAAAGATAAGCTTGATATTGTTGCAGGTGTTTCCGGACTCCGGAACTGCTCACGCTGTGGGCTATGCAAACGAGTCAGCCATACCTTTCTCAAGACCTTTTATAAAGTACACTCCTACCTGGCCACGTTCCTTTATGCCTACCATACAATCAAAGCGTGATTTGATTGCACAAGATGAAGCTTATCCCGGTGCACGAACTAATAGATGGCAACAGGTATCTTCTCATAGATGACCCGATAGTTAGAGGCACCTCGTTTAGCAGAAACCACTGAGATTCTTATATAAAGCGGGAGCCAAGGAGGTACACGTAAGACCTGCCTGTCCTCCTATAATGCACGGTCGCGAGGTCATCAACTTTTCACGTTCCACCTCAAGTAGATGCACCTCATTACAAGACGCGTAATGAGGCGGGAGGAAGGAGAAAACGTAAGGCGCGAGGTGCTAGAAGAGTATACCAATCCTGGCTGATAAAGTACAAACGCATGGTAGATGAGAGCTGATATTAGCTTGACACACTTTACCCACCTAGTTCAATTATATCGGAAGCAGCAGTATGGTAGAAGCTAACGAGAAGCATGAGGCGAGGAAAATCTATGTACCCACTGTTTTGACGGTAAGGAATAATACAGCTGTTGACATAATATCCTATCTATTGTAATGCAGTTCTATTTTTCATATGACAGAAATTTCTACGAGATTACCTGTCAACACTCTCTCGAGGGATCGCACTGCACGGCGGATATGTAGATGTCGCGATGCGACCCGTACGCCAGGCGGGTGAATCCTGCAAGCAGTTAGGATTCTCTCGTCTTAATATGCATGTATGCCCGCAATCAAAGCACCTCAAAGCTTAATCTTCTACCCCACCCAAATTCCTTTTTACATCGGATTCGATAAGATTCCCTCCCTATGACAATGAATATGTCCTGTCCCTTAGCTATCCCAGCTTATTTCAACGTTATTTTTCGTCATATTTGTAAATGAGGTATTTACCATTTTCTTCTATAAAAGCCTTTTATTCTTATGATATCACCGAATTTATCAGTGATTTTTAAATAGATGCTCTGCTGCTTCAAGCTCCTTCCTATTTAGCTGTCAGTTTCATAATAAAGACCGATTTGAACTCTTCCATTTCCATAAAATTCCTTCTCATAGTCAGAGACAACATAACCTGAATCGGAAACCCGCTCAAAGTCACAGTTGTCAAACTTTCCTTCTGAAGGTATAACAACATTCTCATCCAGTCTTCAAGGTCACATTTCATCCTTTCAAGCAGGCTGTTTAGATAAGAAAAGCGTGCCCTCTTTTTATCACGCAAACTTAAAGTTCTCCTGTTTGCTAAATATGGCTGCAGCTGGCAGGCAAGCTGAGTGGCAACAGCTTGGATACTCAGGAAGCCCTCAGATATGTCTAGTACGCAGCTTTACATCTACTATGGTTATTACACTGCCTATCTCATACCATTTATCAAGAGGCTCTTCATAAAGCAGGTCAAAGAACTCTTCAGGCTCAAATATCCCTGATGGCTCTACTATAATCCTGTCATATCCGCTCATCGCCATAGCTATAAGCTTAGTCCCAAATCTTCTCTATGTGTCTCTTGGTCTCCTCCACCTATTATCATCTCCAGCTTCCATGAGTTTATCTCCTATGATATCGTCCTTAAGCAAAGATCAGGTCGATGTTTATCGCACCATAATCATGTCAAGTATCTATTCTAAGCCCTATCTAAGAAATACTTTTGCGTATATAAATGTTGTCTCTGCCCGAGCCTAAAAGCCGGTTACCGAAATCTATTTTAATCATAAATCCTCCGTAAGTATTATTAACCCATATGTTCAATTGTGCCCTTGACGGTAACACACCACCTTTTGCCGTCTTCTAAATCTTCTTACATTAATAAGTTATCACTATATTTGTCAAGATATAATTCACGTTGTTGTAACATACGTAGTTTGTATTAACATCGTTATAATTGAAACCATCATATGAGGATATGTAACTACAATAAATCTAAAAATATTTGGAGGTAAAAATGGAGAATAAAATGTTTTGCATTATCGGTGTCAGGAAAGCCGCAGGCGGCGAGGGCTGCTCAGTAAGCCGGTGTCTGTGGCAGGGCTCCTGGAAGTAGCTAACATTCAGGATCTTCTTGTTTATGTAACTAAAGGACTGTCGCGTTACTGCTGCACTTAGAAAAGAAGGAACACCTGTGAGCTCTGAGGTGAACCACCTCATTACGCTTAACCTTTTCATTACAATTACAAATGCAAACTTTGGATAAGGATGCTATTGAAGCAAGGATTATCGAGACTCTTAATGTGAAAGAGGAACTCTTAAAGAGTGTTAAGAATACTCGTCTGTCTTCCTCCCGTCGCTATCTGGAACGGCGATGCTGCCTTCCTGAGAAGGCTAAGACTGTGAGGTGTGCTTTCTGCACCGAGAGATGAGGGATATCCGTTCTCTTCAGAGCTCATTGTATACGGTCTTAAGGGGACTTTCTGCTTTATTCTAGCGCATGATGCCCTCCTTAAGGATGAGACGAAGAGGTAGATATTTTCTTACAGCGCGCACTTGGCTGACAACACTTGATGACAGTACTTACAGTAGATGATCTCGCTGCTCACTCTTGAGAGACAGGTAGAGGTACAGTGGTGTCCGGTATGGCTCTTCTTGATACTGCTAACACAACTGCTTATAGCGCGACTGAGATAGCAAGGTAAACATCGGAGTAGGTAAGAATCCCGGCATACTTGTATCAGTGCCACGACCTTAGAGATATATAGAAATGCTCCTTGAGCAGGACACAGGGCACAGAGGTGGATGTGTATACTCACTCTGAAATGTTACCTGCCCACTACTATCCTAAGCTTAAGAAATATACTCAACCTTGTGAGGTAACTACGGTAATGCCTGGTGGAAGCAGAGGAGGAGTTTGGAGTCATTTAACTAGATCTATCCTTATGACAACCAACTGTATAGTTCTCCAAAGGACAGCTACAAAGACAGACTTTTATACCACAGATGCAAGAGGATTCCCAGGCCGCAGAAGCACATTCCTAGTTCATACAGTAGAAACAAAGGACTTCCTCCAGGAAGTCATAGAGCAGGCAAAGAAATGCCCTCCTCCAGCAGAGATTGAGACTGGAGAAGTAGCGTAGGCAGATTTGCTCACAGCCAGGTATTCTCACTTGCAGGTGAGGTAATCTCAGCTGTTAAGTCAGGTGCGATCACACGTTTTGTAGTAATGGCAGGCTGTGATGGTAGGGCAAAGAGCCGTAACTACTATACCGACTTAAGGCTCTTCCAGAGTGCAGTTATCCTACCGCAGGCTGTGCTAAGTATATACACAACAAGTTAGACTCATGATATAGGTGGTATTCCAAGAGTACTTGATGCAGGACAGTGTAACGATTCTACTCACTTGCTGTCATCGCACTTAAGCTTAAGGAGGTATTTGGAGTAGAAAGCATCAATGACCCTTCCTATCACATACAACATCGCTTGGTATGAGCAGAAGGTAATAGGTTTCTTGCCCTCTCTACCTTTGAGTGAAGGACATCCACTTGAAAACTTACTCTCCCAGCCTTCCCTAGTCTTGTACGTGCAAAGGTTCTGTAGAGAACTTCAAGATAGCAGGAATCGGTACTGTAGAGGATGACATTGAGCTTTTCTTGGAGTCTTCAAACTATGGAAAGATAAGATACAGCTGATGCTATAAGATATCTGTTAGGCTTATCCTGAGGTCAGTTGAGGCCTTATGGATGCAGGCATAGAATTGCATAGGTCGCCCATCTTCCTCTAATGGAATCTCTTAAGATGCCTGCCTTGGTACACGGCCTTGATGCCTCAGAGCTCTTAGAGAAATTAAATGAAATAAATGCATAATACGAAGAGTTTAGAAAAACAGGGAGATTAGTTTCTCCCTGTTTTTACTTATTACAATATTCTTCCACGCCCTCACTCTCGAAAAATTGTGCAACTGTCATACATTTCGATGTTCCATTTCAAGGCTTAAAAATCCTTATTCCTGTGAGAATAATATCCACGTCAGACATAATCGCCGCAGATTTACTATAGGCTGGTCTTTTGCGTCACGTATCAGCTTTTTCCGCGATGGTCTACCGTTGATAAGCTCAGGACATTTCGGCAAGCAAAGACTGGCATCCGGCAGGAACTTCGGGCTTCTTTTCGTTCTTGTGAATATCCTGTAGCTCCATGCACGTTGTGGTCACACAGGACAATCTCGTGATTATCTCATGATATACAGAAGTGCCTGCCGGTCAACGTGAAAACCAATGGAGAACAGATATTGTGTCAACCAATATCCGTGATGTTACCTTCCTTTCCGTACCGTACTTCGCTGTCTACCAGTGCCTGAATATCATCTTCACTGTAAACGCCCATCTCTTCGGCAACACCGGCAAGGCTACTTGCGCTTTGCGGATTGTTTTGAAGAAGCATTGTTACAACTATTTCCCCGTCCTACTTGAAAGAACAGAATTTTATCCCCGGATCTTTTAAGCCGAGCAGACGCCGTATCTCCACCGGTACCGTGGATCTGACCGTTTGCAGAGATTTTTGCCAAATTCATAAAATCACTCCTTCTATTCTTGAAATCTAAAGAAACTGAGTTCTTATATAGTATATACCATTCTGGCGCAAAAGAACTTGCTACTACCCGTGATTCGGGTCTTAATCCGTTAAAACGTGCGCCGCCAGGCGCACTAATCACCAAAACAGGGAGATTAGTTTCCTGTTTTTATTTATTACAACATATTAGTCCATATCTGAGGCCTGCGTGCTTACATCACTATATTCAGTATCCATTACCGCCTCTATCTTATATTCTGGATAGTGCTTCTGTATCTTATTTACAACATTTTCAAACACCTGTTTTCTGTCTTTAGCATCAAAGCTGACCACCAAATCAAAACGAACTGATGCTTCTTCCCTATTAAAATAAAAACCATGCATTTGCAGAATATAAGGGTTCATCGACAAGTTCTTCAATTGTATCTTTAATGTATAGCACGCTTATCACTTGAATTCAATGAGTATGCCTATAGCTGTTAGAACTACATTGTGCCTGGCATATACCTCAAGGGCACTCTTCCTTGTCAATCTATCAATTTCATCCGCTGTAAATACATCCGGAATTTCTATATGGAGTGAGCCCTGATAAACATCGGCACCATAGTCGTGTAAAACTAAATCATAGGTACCCGTTACCTCAGGAAATCTAATACTGTTTCAGTTATTTTCGAAGCAAGTGCAGAGTCAGGTGCTCTCCGCATATGAGAAAGAGTTTCTTTCAACATATCGATACCGGCTTTATAATAAAAACAGATATAATTACGCCCAGATAAGTTTCCTACCGAAATCTTAAATTAAGATATAAAACCGTTTACAAGAGTTGGACGCAGAAATAATGAAAGATCCATACTTTGGTATCTGTACCTGAGTTGGATGAGAGATTCCGATTTCACTCAAACCCAACCGTTTTAACATAGCGTCCTAAGATTATCTTCACCAACTGCCACCGCGACTATTATAAGCGAAACTGTAGAGTATCCAGGTACACCGTGGCCACCATCTCTTTACAGACCTCGACAAGGTGAAGTCACACCCAGTACATAGGATAATGACAGCAATTACCATCGCACTTTGGGGAATACTCAACCCCGCTATGTCCAAAGGGGATGTACCTTGTCAGGCCCTTCTTTGACAAACTTTGCACCTATTATAGTAACCACAGAGCTTACACAACAGAAGCATTGTTAACTGCAACAAGTACTATGGCTATGGAATTTGTCATCAGCCCATAACCGCCTTTAAATACTGCAAGAAGTACATTTGGTAACGATTCCAATTATACTTGTCTGGATTATTTTCTTGTCTCTTGAATTCGGAATTATTTCTTACATCACTTAAGCTAAGTGCCTCATTAGTAGTGTCAGCCTTGGTTTCTTCCATTCTTACCTCCCCATTTTAAGTGAATGTCATCAATCCTGAATCCGCTTAAGCACGCTCATAAATGCCTTCTGTGGTATCTCTACGTTTACCACCTCGCGCATTCTCTTCTTTCCTTTCCTTCTGCTTTCTCAAGGCGCTACTCTCTCTTGAATATGTCTCCCACGTAGCACTTTGCGAGCACGTCTTTGCGCATAGCCCTTACTGTTTCTCTCTTGGTAATTACCTTGCTTTCACCAATGGCTCGCTTCTGAATAGGCACTTCAAAAGAGCTAGCGAAACTTTACATAAGCTTCTCGCACATTTTCTGCTCTCTCGCGTAAGCACTTCTTTAACTATATAATGAAGGAAAGGGCGTCTACAGACTCCTTTATTGATGAGGATATCGAGTTTTACAAGCTCAGCCTTCTGATAGCCCTTGAAATTCATAGTCAAAGGACGCATGGCTTGAGACGGGACTTGAGGGCATCAAGAAAGTCGTAAATAATTTCCATTTAGCGGAAGGTCATACTGAGTACCACCTTAGTCTCCTCAATATAGTCCATTCCATTGTTACACACCACGCTCCCTGGCAAAGCTTCATAATGGAGCCTAAATACTCAGTTGTAACCATGATTTCAGCCTAACAATAGGCTCCTCCATATAGTCAATCTCTGAAGGATCAGGAAGGTTCGACGGATTGGTACGTCCAATAACCGTACCATCAGTCTTATGTATCTTGTGCCACAACGCCAGGTGCGCAAATGTTGCCACGAGGTCTATGTCATAGTCACGCTCAAGCTTCCTCTCCTGAACTACATCGAGATGCAACAAGCCAAGGAAACCGCATCTGAGCCGAGCCAAGAGCAATGGAGGTCTCAGGCTCAAACTGGAGAGCGGCTATCATCACTAGCTGAAGCTTTCTCGAGCAGCATCCCTCAAGGTCTGGTGTAATGAGCTCCATCAGCATGGATAAAGTCCACAGTAAACCATCGGAAGCACCTTCTTGTAGCCAGGAAGTGCCGTATCGCAAGGACTGGTCCTTATCTGTAGAGTATCGCCCACGTTGGTAAGCCTTTAGGTCTTTGATGCTTGCAGCACGTAGCCAAACCATGCCTGCAGTAAGCTCTTCACAAAGGAATAAACTGTCCTGCTCCCAAAGGTACCCCACCTCTACAACCTCTTCCACGCGCTACTAGAACTGGAAACATCTTAATCTTTAGTGCTTTCTGACAGTTCCTTCCATCAGCGCTTGCAATGCGATAACTCCTTTATAGAGCATCATAAAGCGAGTTGATATAAGTGCCTTCAAAGAGTTCTCAGGACTATCCTGACGGAGCAGGCATCTTTCTCTACTATGGCTTCAAGCATCACTCCTATATTTAGGCCATTCTTGGCAGAAATAGGTGAGAACATCGCGCTTCAATGCCTACAATGTCCTCGATCTTCTTTACAACCCTGTCAGGATCGGCGCCCAGAAGTCTACTTATTGATTACAGGCACAGCGGTAGGTCGTGCCTCAGGCAAGATAGTGCCATTGGCAAGAGTCTGAGCCTCCACTCCCTGAGAAGCATCTACTACAAGGATGGCACTCCTTCACAGGCCGCAAGGCTATGATACCTCGCGTTAAAGAGTCTGACGATGCGAGTATCAAATGAGGTTGACAAATGTATACCTCGCCGTGTCTTTGCCTTGTACGCTGCTCTGACCGCCTGAGAGGCGGATGGTAATGCCACGCTCCCTCTCAAGATCCACATTGTCAAGAATCCGATCCTGCATCTCTCTCTTGGTAAGTGTGCCAGTTGCTTTCCTGTTATTCTGTCGCAAGGTTGACACCATCGAATCAGCCATGTGCGTAATGCAAAATTTCATGTTCATGAGTGTTAATCTCATTTCTCTCCATTTTTTTAATCAATTTATTATCAAGGTACTGGAAGTAACAAATCCTCCATAATACCAGTACAACTAATCAGCTTACTTTAAACAATAAAATCAATTCGACTACACTATTAAAATACACCTCCGATCAGAGGTGTATTATAAATCAGATGATAATTGACGTCATAATATTATAGATTACAGTATTTTTCAAATTTATCAAGCAAAATCTTCGAATCTGTTGACATTCCTTCCATTTGTAGTTAAAGTAAATTTAGTGTGTTTGCGTCAGCGTCCCGTGTCCGGATTAATGAAACACTTTTTAATCCAAACAATGATAATGGAGGTGTTAAATCGCTAATATTAAATCTGCGAAGAAAAGAATCAAGGTTGTCAGCAGAAGACCTCAGAAAGTAGAAATGATTGCTTCTAGAGTTAAGACCTCTGTTAAGAAAGTCGTTTCTGCTGTTGCAGTTAGTGATGACGAGGCTTTTGGCGTCGTTTCACCACCAGTTGCTACGCCATTGATAAGGCTGCAAACAAAGGCGTATCACAGAAAAACAGCTTCTAGAAAGATTTCACTGCCTTACAAAGTCTGTATAACAAGCATGACGTATCAATTATTTGGCATATACAGCCGCCATATCGTCATCAGTATGGTGGCTCGTTTTAAATGTTGACTTTGCACCCTTTGAATGTAATATTCTGTTTATATGCAGAGTAAAGACTGAAAGGAGAGATGTTACGATAAGGACTCAAAATGTGCCCTGCGAGGAGAGCTTGAACCGAAAGGCTCGGATGTTTAGGAATGTCCTTAGTGCGGTTCCAAAAGTCACGATGTCCGATGCCGATTTTAGGGCAACGAAGAATCTGCAGTAGAAGCTCCTCGAGTACTTAAAGGCACAGGCTCAAACAAGGACTTTTGACTATGATAGCGATTCTTTGTGGAAACAAAGCCGGTGAAGATTCTATTGTTATGCGTAAACGGCAAAGACCTTACCGCCACAGTATATGTTTAAGCACGATTATGACTCCTGTCTCTGCATACCTTTCAAAAGAAACTGGTATAGATGTTTTGAGATACTGTGCGGAGAAAGAGAAAGATTTTATGTTTGGAGTCAGCTTCATATTTCCTGAGGCAGACAGCAGACTCGCACTGTCGCTGTCTTCCGCAGATAAAGATGGAAATCTCCCTTAAAGACGGCGAGGGAGGCTGCATTCCTAAGACGTCCTAACTTCTACCCTGTCGAGTATTTTGCGCTTTGCAGGTCAAAGCATTTGGCTTTGGGTAATATCCAGAATGGAGAATATATGCTGTGAGCTAGAGTATTCGATTGAACACGGCTGCATCGATCAGACCTCGATATGGATTAATCCCATACTCATGAAGGGCACTGTTCGGGCGATTGGAGAAAGGTTAGACCGCTTGTAGGAAACAGACCTGGCAGATGTCAGAAAGACGCTATAAAGATTGTTAAAAATTCAGAGAGCCTATCGAGTTATATGAGTTTCTTGAATTCAAAGCCTGCAAAGATGCCTTTTGATGATGGGGCTTGGGATGATGTTATAGAAAAAGGCTTCTGGAGGCCATAAATTTGTAAAAATGTAAAGGAGAAATCACGTTATGGGATATGGAAGTTATTCAGCTTCGATTGGAGCAGATTAAAAATCAAGCAGAAATCTTTTCCGAACACGCAAAGCGTAGATGAGGTTTTTCAAAGGAGAGCCTGTAATCCTGATCGATCCGAGATTTATAGGAAAAAGAGAGTGTTTTGACTCGGATGATCATCCAAACACAACCCTATTGTCGTAGGTCTTGATGTTACTGCATCTATGGGCTATCTTGCGTAGAGGTCGCAACAAAAGCTCTTAATCAGCTTATTATGAAGCTGTACTCTACGGCAGCGGTTGAAGATCCGGCGCTGTGTGCCGCGTATGGTGATTATAGTGATGAGTCGCCTCTTCAGGTAACTCAGTTTGAATCGGATATAAGAATCGCTGAACAGCTGTTGAGCTATATTTTGAGAGTCACGGCATAGCGGTGAGGTCGCACCGACCTGTTTGTGGAATTTCTGTCAAGACATACCAACATTGATGCCATCAATAAGAGATCGAGGATTTTCTGTTTACTATAGGTGATAATGCCGATATCAGAAAAATCAAGTATGAAGAAACCATCAAAAAGAGTCATAGGTGATGATGTGCAGGGAGCTACCCAGTGAGAGTCTTTTGGATGAGTACAGAGTAAATTTCATGTTTTTCCATTATGATCGAGGGAGAGGAAACAGGGATATATTGATCGGTAAAAAGATGATAATATCAGAAACCGAGATTGAAAACATACCTGAAATTATTATCAGCGCTATTCAGTTACAGCTCGGAAAACGGTTAAACGACGTGACTGGCACAGTGGGATCCTCTCAGTGTTCCTGTGACAAGGGCCGCAATCAGGCAGTTAAGCATAGCTGACAGCGGGCAGTCGATTACCCTATGAGAACAATAGCCGTAGTAGGCAAGAATTTGACGGTGATGAGAGGCAAAGGGCTTGTCACAGCAAGCCTTTGTTCTTCGTTTGTATCCGTTTAATCATAAAAGCACAACGGTGGTGCAGGCAGGGCATATTGGTGCGAAAATGAGGAAAGGGGGCACACGCTTTGTCCATCATCAGATAGGTTCTGGAGCTGAATACGCTGCTGGTACCTCTTTGCCGAGACTTAATACCCGGACTTTGTATCAGATAAGAAAGGAAAGTCGAAGCATTCTAAACTCCATTTTCAGATATGTTTCCAAGGATTTATGGTGAGGGAAGGTTGCTGTGTAACGACAGTGGACGACATCACCCATAAATATGGCTATTGAAACTAAGAGAGGCAAGAACGACACGGCGCCAAGGTGGTATGGGAATCGGCGAATGCGCTGAGAGGATTAGAGCGGGATATGGAGATAACTCTTAAGCAGATAGCAGACTTCATCTCTATGACGAGCTGCGCAATTTTGCTTTGTAAATATAAGGTTAGAAAAGAATATACACATAAAAAGAATAATAGAATTGGAAAATATCCCGAACAGAATCCATATTGATTCTCTATGATTTTTAGATGAGAATGTCTCATAATCCTTTGCTGTAGAAATAAAAGCAACATGCAGGTTTTATCGAGCTTGTCAGTGCGGATAGTACCTGGCCTAAAGCGTTATGATGGATTGATATTCCAGATCAGGACAGGGCTTTGCTTTTTGGATATGAGTCATACTGCGAATGCACATCTCCACATCCTCTAAAACCGGCATTACCGAACCCTTAGATTCTTAAATAAGAGAAGTCTTAGCTTGCAGGAAGCAATATATGTTACAAGAACCTATGTGACAAAACACGGTGCACGACCACTCTCCACACGAATTTCAAGACAAAGTGATTGGGCTGATTTGGAGCGGATATGACCAAATCTTTCCTAACGAGTGGCAGGGAGATATCAGGTATGCAAGTCATGATGCACTCTATGACTTTCTTCTTCCATAAGTTACCAACGATATTAAAGATATAAACATCAAGCCTTCTCTAGCGATTACTCATATGAATGAAACAGGTAGAGGAAAATGCTGTTTGAGAAATGAGAGTCCTGACCTCGCCGACCTTTAGAGGAAATGTATGAGTGATAGGTTGCAAAATATATATATCCCGAGATCGTCATGGCAGAGATTGAAAACATTTTTAATTTACATCTAGACAATTTATATTGTATGTGATATAATTTACAAACCAAACGAAAAATGTGAGCTGAAGTTTTATAATTCAGTTGACTTTTTACGGTTTAAGCATAATATTAAAATTGGAGCATGTATTTGCATCATATCAAACAAATACAAGGAGGGTTATAAAATGGAGAATTTAGGATTTTAAGGTCTGTAAAGGATTGCGACTTTGAGGTACAGGTAATCATATGGGTGACCACGAACATGAGAACAAGCTTTTCTCCAGAGGAGCTTAAGTAATGAGTGCAAACTTCAAAGGAAAGCCCCGCCTCTTGAGTAGCTACGGCACCTGATGTTGCAGTGAGTGGCGATACCACCATCAATGTAGCAGGACGTTGTTCTTCACCCAATGGCAGACAGGGCATCATATCGAGGTGGGCGTATATCTTGAGACCGAAAAGGGCGGACAGTTAAAAGCACTTTAAGGTAACTGATAGAGCCAAAGGCTGTGTTAAGGTAGTTGATGACAAGGCTCTTAGAGTATACTGCATACCTTCACGGACTTTGGGTTAAAGAGTTGTAATTAGATATTAGTAACATTAAAGCCTGTAATAAGACTACCACTGATATCATACTTCAATATGTAACTTATTACAGGCTTTTAACTTTCTCTCATTAAACTTCCTTGGAACTGATTTATATACCATTTTGAAATGGTGTTTCAAATTTACATTACTTAAAGTCCCATCACACATATACCTGGCAAAGGATTCCATTCATCCCAAAGCGTAGGAAATAATTCCTCAAATTCTTTAAACCCTAAACGAAAGATAAAACAAAGGTTTGGTATCAGCCATACTCATATATTTTCCCCATCTGAACTGTTTTTACCTGCATAGCAGGAATATCCCTTCCGCTTCTGCAATTCTTTAGCCTTTTCCACAAGCTTTCTGCCAATACCTTGTCTGTGATACTCTTTAAGCATTCCCATCACATAGAGTTCAAACCGTATCCTACCGGTTTCATCCAAATAAACAGAAACCTATCAGGTTTGACCCTCAGCGTATGTCAGCAAAGAAGAAAGGCCGATTTTGAGCTTTCGGTTTATATAATCCTCCCTTGAATCAGGAAGTCTGAACCACTCTGGTAGAGCCTCCAGTATCAGTCGCGTAATCTTCTCGCTTTTCCACAGGAGCTTCTACTTCTGAAAATCCTAACCTTATCTGCATTTTTCTTATATATACATAAGATTGAAGCTATCAGGTACATCTTCATCAACAATGTACCCTGTGTCTACTCGAGCTCCTAGCTTTTTATAAACATGCAGCGAGAACATCTCATCCATTTTTCACGCAAACTTCAACACAGTCATATTTACGCTCTTTTTCGACTCTGACAGAAGTCATTTTTAACGCCTGCGTACCATTATGCTCTTTCCCCTGATACCTCCGGTCAACTCATGAGTGCACAAAGCTCTCATAGCGAGGCAGGCTCTTCATCCATATCTCTTATCATAGCATAAGTCCCACGCCAATTCATCATCAACTATTCCGATTACCCTTGCTCCGGATGAACGATACACATATCCTCTGGCAATTATTCCTATAGTTTGTCTGCCAAAAATGTTTTTGACTTTCTTTACGGATAGTCTCCAAAATCTGTCCAGTTTTCTCATTTAGTTCAACTAATCTGGTCATTTTAATCCTCCGAATATTGGAGGGTTAAATTTCGTGAACCCTCCATACACGATTTATCTTTTTCATAAAAATCACTCCTTTTCATTCTTCTTTATTACCTGAGTCGGAAATCTGCGGGTATGTCCAGCAGCGAAAGTTTTATCCCAAGTCAGGTTTTGACTACTATTGATACAGGATTACTCAGGTTTCACCTTTCGTAATCCTTGCATCTCATCGTGTCGTAATATTTCATACAGCTTGTCAATATTTTATGTTCGCATCTTTTTCTTAACTATCGTAGTCAAAACTTCCCGTCATTCTTCTCTTCCAGAGCACATGCCAGCATGGAAGATGAATTCAATATAGGGTGTTGGAATATTAAGTTCTTTTTCCCATTTCGTACTACAGCTCCTGCAAACACATCTATCTCTGCAGGTCTTCCTGCGTCAATATCCTGCAAAGAGTGGAATATCTTGCCCTATCAGCTACCTTGCTTCCTGCAGAGTGCCTTTTACAAAGCGAGAAGTCTATTCCCTTTGCTTTCTTGCAATCTCTTCTTCAAGTCCTCTCTCTGACTTTTCTCCTAAGAAAGCCAAGATGCTCACTATCCCTGTATCCTCCCACCCCACAGCCTACAGTAGCCTGAATCTGGTTATTGGCTATATTTAAAGCAGAAATTTATTCCATATTTCATGGATAATAACATCTGAAGGCGAGTGATGAAGTTTTGTTTTTGTTAAATAGCTCTGCTAAGGCTTCCACCCTTTCACTACTTCCCTTTGTTTGAGCCTCTTTTTCACCGTAAATTATTCCAATGGTAGTCCCAGGATCAAATACAACGAGTGCCGTCTCTTTCGTGCCGCTACGCTTGATAAGGGAGTACATTATATGCTCCTCTCCAACCTTCTGCAATAATTTCCTCACTCTCAACACCATTCGTCGAGCTCATTACCACTGTATTTTCTATCCACAATCTATATCAGAAAGAGCAGATTTTAAGGAATTGTACTTTGTGGCTGCTAACCAAAAGGTCTACTCCGCTTGCTTCTTCAGGTGTTTTATCATTGGGTGGTATTTTTACCATTTATAACAGAAACCTTCTTTTCATATCTTAGTTTTCTATGCACCTTTGGCAATCACAGAAAGCTCAATATCAGGCTTTTCAGACAAGCCCCATAAAACATATACGAGCCTACAGCTCCGAGACACCTAGAATTGCTACAGAATTTACTTTTCATTGTTGTCTCCTTTAATTTAATACTGCATATCCCTTCCGCTTCTGTACTCTCTCTTTCCAATCATTCTAAGTTTCAAATACTCTTTGCATAGCTCTTCCCGGTGCCAAGATATTTTTGTGCCTTGGTCTCATGATTTCGATTAGTTCAATAGCAGTTTTGCTCATCCTCCTTTTGCTGTTCAACTGTAGTTATGCTTGTCACAAGGCGTGAAAATACTCGAGTTATCCACCTCTAGCATCATAATATCTTCAGGAATCCTCCTGCCAATATTCGTGACAATCTTAGAGGCAGTTGCGTACCAGCCTGTCATTTCCTTGCATTGCATCTGTTTCGTGACTATCTAATAAAACTTAGCAAAACTCTCCTGCCATAGGTCTTCATCACAGCCTGCAAAGTCTGCTTCTAGGACTTTCTCCCTGCATAAGACCATGGCGCTTCCCAGCCTCTTCAAAAGAGCTAAATACCTTATATCCTTATTTAGACTCGCCTCTTCTTTAGCGTTTGAGCCAGATAAACTATATTCCTTGCTCCCCTTTCTCCCACAGCAGGTCAAGGCCCTTTAGATGCTCCATCATATAGTCCTGGAGTCAATAGTAGCTACTCTTAGGTATCTCACCATATGCTTAGAAATAGCACCACGGAGTTCCACCGCCATGCAATCTGCCTTATGTATTCTGGTCTTAAATCCCGCAGAATTGATTATTATTCCATCGAATTGGCTATTCATAACCCTTCCAATATAGGAATCCACGTTGTGGTACTTACAGAGCGAAACCAGGTAGCCTTTATCGTAAGCATAGTTTATCTAGCTGATATAGGATTTCTCCAAAATATTCATCAAGTACTATATCAGTAATCAAGAGAATCTGCTTACTGGCCTTCTTTTCAAAGCCCTTGCAATCAACGTTAGGATGATAGTTTAGCTCTTCTATGGCCTTTTAACTCTCTCCCTCTTTGTCCTTTGCCACATACCGATTGTCATTTACCACACTTAGGAAACTATTGTTTCACTCACACCTGCACGTTTTGCAACATCAGCCCGTGTCGCCCTAAGGACTCTTGCCTTTCCAATCTCATCTGGTCTTACATCTTTAGGTTTTACTTTAGGCTTTTGCATTTTAGGCCTTTACTCTTCAGGCTTTGCTTACATCTCTTCGGCTTACGCTCCATTTCCTTACCTTCCACTTAATATTTACGGTTATGCTTCCTTTATTGGAAGTCCCAGTTCCATAGCCGTATTCGCTGGACTTCTTCCTTCTTCTCTGTGACGGCTTCTTGAGTATCCGCCACAATCCCAGGATGCTCTTCTGCCTATCCTTTCTCCAAGGACGCTTTCTCCCAATAATAGCCTCTCTAGCGGTCTCTGGTATCATTTTTGCCAATCAGGGAGCAGATCATACAGGCTTCTCAAACTCTAATTGCCTCGCAAGACGGATCATCAGTCACGTTGTGCACCCCATCAGCATCTTCTCAAGATGGTGTATAGCCTCATCCTGAGTCATTAGGTTGATGGTCAGTTTTCCACTTGCTGCTTTACTACAGTTGACAGCGCACCGGCTAGGAAGCCCACCCCAGCCATCGTGGTCTACCTCATATCTGGCCAAATTCTACAAAGACAGGCCTTCCTTCCTTCTTCTTCGCTGTGATATCTACATCTGTTAAGTCCGCAAAGCAGGCTCTCTCCTTCTAAGCTCTCAGGCTGTGGAAGTCCGTAAAGTCGAGTATAGTTGGAACAACATCTATGTGGGAAAACAGGCACTCACTCTGGAAATACCTCATACTGGATCTTATCTTTCCAGCGCACAATAAATGGGATATTGGTTATTTCCTCACACATTGCAGAGTCCCTTAAGCGTGAATTCCGTGTGAGCCCAAGCGCATCTCCTGATGGCTCTGGAAGTGTAAAGTACAAGCTGCATCCTCAGCATTTTCTCTACCTCCGTCGAGCACACGGCCAATCTTGGAGAATCAATGAATGAATTAGAACCAAGCAGGCCTACCGCACAGCCATCTCTCCGTTACCGCCTTTGAATCTCCATGTATTTTCGTGCCATACCTTGATGTGGTCAGGCGGCTGATCCATATGCTGGTTAGCCTTTCTGTAACATATGGTTTATAAATAGGCTCATAATAAGACGACGCCAAGAAAAGGATGATGTGAGGTTCATCATAGAGATACGACCAAAAAGTAGTCCTCATCCCTTGTGCTTTTCCATAAAGTCTAACGCTCTCTTCAGGTACAGCGGTATCCATAGGTGAAACTCTTTCCTCCTATGCCGTCTCCCTCTAGAGCAGTTTCAAGCATGCGGGAGCGTGACCATCTCTTATCGCTTTCAAGCTCATCCAGATAAGTTCCTGTCATACCAGTACTCCTCATCCTACCCATCCGGGCAGATGCGTCTCCGAAAGTAGTCACCACCATCCAGATGCCATTTCCCTATATAGGCGCAGATCGTATTCCCGTGCTACAGCTTAGTCTCTGTCCCATAGTTGAAACTCTGCCATTTGACAAAGCCACTACAGTTACCCAACATTCCATTGGTATGAGGATGAGGTTCCCGTAAACAATCCGGCTCTCGCGCACCGCAGACAGGCTGTGTAGTGTAGGCAGAATTGAACGCAAGTCCCTCGTCACACAGGCGGTCAAGGCAAGGTAGAGTGCATATTTCTCGCCTCTTTTCATTGCGTGCTTACGATCATATCACGTCTTTTGGCTGTCTGTCATAATTAAAATGAATTGTTTTTAGCCATTTTTATCTCCTTATATCATATTTTCTTATCTCATTGAACTATCATATACACACGAGTGTATATTTTATAAAATAATCTGGGTGTCAAAAATGTTTGGCACCCATTGATCTAAGTTGCTACAGTACGCTTTTTCGCAATCCTTGCAAAAATATTCGTAATTCGCTCATTTTTTTTACAAAAATGGCTGCTTACTCATATTTTTTGCGTGTCAAAGATAATAAATTCTCTTGACAAGCCCCTCTCGGTGCATGCGCGAGCACTTGTATCATAAAATAAAAACTACTCCCAGCTGATGAGAACAGTTTTATCATGTTTCGTCCAGACAACATTTAATTAAAGACGTCTGAATGAAAGTTTATCGGATATTTTTGACAGCACCAACAATCGCTTATAACAGTAACACATCTATACTTTTCAGTCAGTACTGCTGTGCAGACCGATACTACTGCTCAGTAATACGCACCGGCTTATCGCGAGCTGTCAAGCATATCCTCTGCTCGTAATCATCATAGTTTACACCCTAAGCATCAGCTCCTGATCCACACTTCACCATGTTCAACATATATCCTGCGTACCCTCTTGCTTACAGCTGCACATACAAGTCTCGTACGGAATTGTTCCTGCCATTTCCGTCATCGTTTCTATTGGACTGTTCTCGCCATGAATATCTCTATCTCACTGCCCACATCTATGCTGTACTTGTCTGTTTGCTGTCAATCATACACATATCCATACAGATTCTACCTCTTCCTTAACAGGTCCTGCTTCCGTCATAAATGAATATTTGTTGAGAGATGGCATAAAGCCATCTGCATATCCATAAGGCACAACTCCCATGCGGTTTCTCTGTAGTATATATATTCCTCCATAGCTAATCTTGGTACCCTTTGGATATACCTTGATTGTACTTACAGTGGTTTTCATTGACATTACAGGCTTTAGGCCAAGCTTTTTAGCATATTCGCCGTATCCATAGAGCAAAAGTCCCGGACGCACCATATCCATATAGCTTTCAGGGTAATTTACTCTAGCACCGGTATTGGCACAGTGGTGAAGTAGGAACTTCTTACCGGAGATTTTCTCCACCTCTGCAATTACATCCTTAAATAGCTTTAACTGGTGTTCTGTATACTCCCTGCACTCTTCTCCCTCTTCATCAGATACAGCAAAATGGGTAAATATACCCTCTGCATCGAGGTTTGGAAGATTGCATACATTTACGATTCCCTGAACTCCCGTTTCAAAATGCTCGCCTTCACACAGATAACCCAGCCTTGACATTCCTGTATCCACTTTTATATGAATCTTAAGAATACCCTTACATTTTACTGCCTCTGCACTGTATTCCAGAGCCTTGGCTTCAGAGGTTACTGCCTGTGTTATATTAAAACAGATGAGCCTATCTACCTGCTCTCTGGGAGTATGTCCAAGGATTAGGATGAAACATGGTAATTCCGTTAAATCTAAGCTCCATAGCCTCATCAATACTAGCTGACTGCAAGGTACTGCACCCAGTTCCTGTAACTTTTCTCCCACCTTTACAGAGCCGTGTCCGTAGGCATCTGCCTTTACAATACCTGCAAACTTTACATTCTCACCGATATGCTCTTTGATTTTCTTATAATTATACTCTATGGCATCTAAGTTTATTTCTGCCCAGGTTCTTTTAAGTGTTGATTTCATTTAGTCCTCTTTTCGTAAGCTTGTATCCAACTGTTTCGTCAACAATTATAATCCAAAAGCCTAAAAATACAAGTATGTATTGAGTATTAAAAAGCATCCTGACATTAACGTACCACAATTGCTATATTTTCAGGTGTCCGGAATGCTACATCAGCTGCCCACTCCGACAAACTGGCTATTATAAAGCTCTGCATAAAAGCCCTTCTTTTCAAGAAGTTCCTCGTGATTACCCTGCTCTATAATGGTTCCTGCCTTCATTACAAGTATAATGTCCGCCTCTAATAGTTTGATAGCCTGTGAGCAACTATGAAGCTGGTTCTCCCCTCCATCAGGCGGTTAAATGCCTTCTGAATCTTGATTTTCGGTTCTTGTATCAATCGAGGAGGTCGCCTCATCAAGAATCAGCATAGGAGGGAGTAAGAGCATAACCCTGGTGATGCATAAAAGCTGCATCTGTCCTTTTGACAGTCCGCTTCCTTCCTCGTCTATAACAGTATTGTAGCCGTCCTTTAGCTTGCTTATAAAGCTATGCAGGAGTGCGCGCTTTGCGGTACAGAATTACTTCCTCATCAGTTAATCAGGCCCCACCCATCACTATATTGTCCCTGTTGTGCCTGTCTCAAGCGGTCTCCTGAAGCACCATTCCATATGTTGATTTTCTTAGGCTATGTCTATATCCCTTTATATCAGTATTTTCAACCCTTATACTTCCGCTGTCCACATCATAGAACCTCATAAGAAGGTTGATAATAGTTGTTCCAAGGCCTGTATACCACCTTATGGCAAATCCTCTCTGGCCCTCACGCTAAGGTCTAGTCCCTCAATAAGTTTTCTCTCCGCATACATGAAAATGCCACGTTATCCAGCTCTTATATCTCCACTGCCCTTTACCTGTGCTATTTTGCCCAACGATGACTTGAATCGCCTAGTTCAATCTCACCATCCTTACCTCAACTCTCCTCATTTATAAGTTCAAGAAGCCTATCCTGCACGGGGCTATGGCATTTTTGAAGCTCGGTAATGATTCCTGAGGAAATGTCGTTAAAAAGCTTTGGTATGCTGGTTTGCACCAGGCTAAAAATGCAGTAAGACCACCTACGCTAATACCTGCATTTAGCACCTGGAAAGCCCCTCACAAGCCCAAATCCAAGGCATAGACCATATTGTTGACAAACCTTGTTGCAGGGTTGGTAATAGACGAGAAAAATATGGCTTTAAGCGCGATGCTCTATTCTTTCATTGATTTCATCAAAATCATCAACCACCTTTGCCTCTCTTCCATATGCTCTTACCACTTCCATTCCACCTATCATTTTCATTGATGATTAGAGAGAGTTTGCTCCGCTCTGGGTTTCAGACTGAAGCTTGACATATCGTAAGCATGCTTTGAAATGAATCTCGCCTGCAAGTATGTGATAAGAGGGGTCAGCACCACAACTATAAGTGCTGTAAACACATTTATCTTAATCATAAATACCAAAGTACCAAGTATAGTTGCAATCCCTGTAAAGCTCTGGGTAAAGCAAGTAAAAGTCCATCAGAGAACTGGTCAGCATCTGCTATTACCCTGCTTACTATATCTCCCGTAGAATGTACATCCTGCAGCCAAGAGGAAGCCTCTCAATCCTTCTAAGAGCATCATTTCTAATGTCCCTAACTACGTGTAGGATATTCTGTAGTTGATGGTGGTCATAATCCCACCGAAGCAAGGCAGCAATGTGCATCAGCGCCTCTACACACACTGCTAAATATCCAATATCAAGCCTCGTAAGTCCATTTCCCACGATGAGGTCGATGGCATCTCCAACAGAATAGGAGGTACAGTGTCAAAACTACTGCAGCCATTGCTGCCATTACAAGAGAAGCAAACAGCAATATCTTATAATTACCTATGTGGCTAAAACTGACTTAATTATCTTTTTGTTATCCTTCATTTCAGGTACTCCTTATTTATACTGCGAATTATATATCTCCTTGTATACCTCGCACGATTCAAGCAGCTCTTCGTGCTTTCCAAGTCCTACCAAATCGCCATCATCCAGCACTATTATCTTGTCAGCCTGCATAATAGAAGAAGTCCTCTGAGATACAATAAATACCGTAGGCTTGTACTCCAAAGCATTTATCCCTTTTCTTAGTGCAAGGTCTGTGGCATAGTCAAGAGCAGATGAGCTGTCATCAAGTATAAGGATTTCAGGCTTGCCTACAAGGGCTCTTGCTATAGAAAGCCTTTGCTTCTGTCCTCCTGAGAGATTCCTGCTCTGTTCTATGACAAAATCAAGCTTACCTTCTTTAGAATTGACCACATCCTCAGCACAAGCTATGCACTAGCCTCATAATCATCTGTAGCATTTTCATTGCCCCATTTGATATTGTCTCTTATACTACCCTTAAAAAGTGAAGCCTTTTGAAGTACAACAGCTACGGTTTTTCTTAGCTCCTTGAAACTATAGTCAGCTACATTTCTTCCTTTTACCCTTACTTCACCCTCACTTACATCATAGAATCTTGGTATGAGGCTAACGAGAGAAGTTTTACCTGAGCCGGTGCCTCCGATAACACCAATGGTTTCTCCTTTTTTAACTGTAAAATCGATATTATTTAGGGCATTTTCCTCTCTATCGGATGATAACTTTCCATTGTAATTAAGACTTACATTGCTAAACTCGACAATATTCTCATCAATTTTATCTGAACTTATAGGAGTAGTTATATTTCCTTCTTTCATACCTGGCTCTATTTCAAGTATGCTCTGAACTCTGTTGCCACAGGCTACTGAACGGGTAATATTGAGGAACATATTTGCAAATTTAACAAGCTCCACAAGAATCTGTGACATATAGTTATATAATGCTACAATCTGCCCCTGAGTGAGAGCTCCATCTTCAACCTTTATAGCCCCCTTATAGATAAGAACAGCAATACCGATATTGACTATAACATAGGTCAGGGGATTCATTAGGGAAGACACCGTTCCGACACTTTTACTTAAGTCAGTCAAAAATTTATTTGACTGTTCAAATTCTCTTATTTCTTCATCTTCCTTACAAAATGCCCTTATGACCCTTACTCCCGTAAGATTCTCTCTAGTCTTGCCTAGTACTTTATCAAGTGCACTCTGTACATCCCTGTACTTAGGTATACACCAGTACATAACTCCAAATACCACAGCAGATAGGATAATTATGGTAATTACAAAGATGATTCCAATCTCTACATCTATTGTAAATGCCATAACCACAGCACCTGCTACGATAAAGGGTGAGCGCAGAAACAGCCTCAGTGTAAGGTTAACACCTGTCTGAATCTGGTTCATATCGCTTGTAAGCCTGGTTATAAGTGTATTTGTGCCAACCTTGTCTATGTCAGAGAATGAGAGCTTTTTGAATCTTAGCAAAAGACAGCGTGCTTCACCTGTTTGATAAAGCCCAAACTTGCTTTTGCCGCAAAAAACTGGGCAGTTATTGAAAAGGTAAGCCCTACAAAGCCAATGCCTACAAGTAAAAGGCAAAGCCTCACTATAAGCCCCTTATCATTTCCGCCTATCCCCTTATCTATGATATATGCCATCACAAGCTGACACTATGAGGTCGAGGCAGGCCTCTAATAGCTTAAAGAGAGGCCTGAGTATGCTTTTCAAGTTTGTAATCACGAATGTATATTAATCAATTTTCTCAATGGTTTTCTCCCAATTTTGCAGATTTTATAATATCAATTAAATCACTATTTCTCATCGCTCAAATAAAGATAAGCTACTTTAATTTATACGATTGCATCATTCTCCTCGAGATAGTATAGCACAAGTATAACTACATAAAAATCCCACTGCAAACTTCTTAATTGAAAATTGCAATGGGAAATATGCTCTATCCAAAAAGATCACTATATGTTCCAGTTCTCGTCAAATACAAATAAAGATCTACCCATCTATTTTCATACATTAGAAGCCAGTCAGGTATATATGACATTCTCTATACTGTGCAAGCTTTCCAGTTAATTGGTGGTCTCTATTATTAGGATTCAGTTTTTCTCCTGCCGCCAATTTCTTGATAATATCAGCAATGAGATTCATGTTGTAACCTCTAGCTCTTTTATACTCCCATCTTCGACACTTAAAAGGACAAAGTGGCGGTAACCCTTGCATTAATAGGGTTTACGCCACTTTTTATATCTAAAAATGTTGTATGAAATGTTACTTCAAAATATTTCTGATTTTTATTTAATTCTTTTGGCTCATAGTATTTTTATCTAAACCTAAGCCAGTAATGGCATTTAGAGCAGTACATAAATCTGAACCCGCGTAGGTTGACATATAAGCGATGTCTTCCAGATTGGCTACATTCATGTTTTTTAATGTTTCTATTATGTTATCTATTGTAAAATGTGTACCATAAATATCAAGCTTCTTTCTCAAAGCAGACGATATATTAGCAGGGCAGTGTAACAAATCATGAAATGTGCACTATTCGACTTCGTTTCTGATGGAAAACAGGTCGTGCGGATAAATTTGTTTTCATTACACGAAAACAGTCTTCAATCTTATAGCGGTTTTCACTTACTTCCAATATATCTTTTGCTGGGTCTCCCTAAGTTTGTTGCTACAGCATAAAAGCCGTCATATTTTTCTTCCTCATCAATAACAGACTGGTCAAGTACATATGTATCAGTAACATTATCTCCTGATTTTGACTTTGATATACGCTTGATAAAGCGCGTTACATCATTTGCACCTTTCTTGTAGGTTTCAGGATCAATATTTTTTAAAAGCTTTTTTGCTCGTTCAATCTGACGGTTCCTTATATTTCTCTGATATTCCATCATTTTTCTTGAAAAATGAAACAATAATCTTTTGAGGAATTACAGCTTTTGATTTTACTTTTTCTTACCGAACCATTTTTACAGATTTTTTCCTCATATAGTCCCAAATCAAAAAGCTTTATCAGCAGGAATAATCTTATATATCCTGTCGTTGTACAGGTTTAAGTTTTTTTCATCAAACCTGTCAAAGTCTTTCATGGACTTTATGGTTGCAGGTTTATCGGTTGACAGCAGGCGGTAATCACAGTCGCTAAATACGGCCTGTTTAAGGGTTTCAGAAAGTTTTTTAATTGACTGTGTTACAATAAAAGCTCTTCCTCCCATAGAATTAAAACTGCGTATGTTTAATGACCCAAGACCGGCATCAGCACAGTAAATGAACTTTTTGCCCTTAAACATCTTTGTAAGTTTGGTTTCAAGCGGTATGGCTGTAGTCTGTTCGTTGTCAGAGCCTGATGTAATACACATGGACAGTGGTATTCCATCCCTGTCCATAAACAGCCCCATCTGGGCAATGGGATTAGGGCGGTGTTCCTTGCTTGGACCGTATTTTCTTAGCCCTTTTATAAACTCACCTGTTACTTCGTCAATATAATCTTCATCGTCAGTTTCGGTTTCAAAGTAATAGTTTGAACAGTCATAAAAGCAGACTGATGTATTCCTTTTAACAATCTTGCAGCTTTTTTCATAAAGATGGCTGATGTATTCATCATAATGTTCCTCTAATATATCCATAGTACGAAGAATGTGTACATAATCGAAATCAGGTTTTTCATAGTACCTGCTAAGACTCTGATGGGTTCCAAGTTTTTGAATCAGGTTCAAGAATGCGTGAGCAGGTAAGGAAACGGTTAATCAGGTTTGGGTCAAACTCATTTTTCATATCAGCAGTAGCTGTCTCAAAAAAGGATGAAATTTCAAGATCCTTATAAAATTTTTGAAGGAACATGTAGCCAATATTTAAAAGGGTGCTCTGTGAACAGGATGTGACTGAGGACTTTATTTTTCAGCAAAATCAACTTTAATCTCTAAAAGATACCTTGTTTTCCTTTCTATAAACCTCATTATATTTTTTGACCTCTTCTTTTGCGTATGCAAGTGGGTCATCAGTAATCTTTAGAAGTTCAGAATGCTTTCCGATACGAGCTACATTTTTTGTTGTTGTTTTCTTTCCGTTGCGGATACCCAGCTGTATAAAATAAGTTGGATCCTTGGAATTTTTATCATACCAGAGTTTCATATGTCTATTATAGCACACATTTAATTAATATACAACATAATACAACAAATAAAATTAAGAAATTTGAATTGGTAGGGCTGGTGACTAACCAGTTGTCTCTCACAGCACTCGTAGCATACGGTTCTCGTATACAGCGCTGTCAGTAGTTGACGTGCACAGACTGATATGCTGTGGCTAAATCATAAAAGCCACTGTTTATCAGTCTTTCTTTTGTAATTGCCATGTTCATGGCAACTGTATGTGTTGTAAACCAATAGCCACGTCTGCTGTTTGCCGCTTTCCATGCCAGGTCTTAAGGAACTCCCATTACCCTGAGATTTCGGTATCTAGTCCGCACACGTTTCCATTGTTTCCATATGCACATACGTATTCTGTGATAGAGCCATCTGTTAACATACTGCAAAGCCAAGGAATTTAAAATTTCGGATTGCAAATACGCTGACAGTACGGCTTTTCTCTCGATTCACTGTAAGTTTCAGTTTCTCCTCAAGATATCTCGTACTGCTCTCTAAGAGTCTCTCCGATGCCCTCCTGCTTTTCGCAAGAAGCACTATATCATCTGCATATCTTATGCATGGGACACCTCTTTTCAAAAACTCCCAGTCGAACTCATTGAGGTAGACATTCGCAAGCAAAGGGGATAGATTCCCTCCTTGTGGCGACCCCTCCTCTGTTTCGGTAACTACTCCATTTTCCATTATCCCACTTTTTAGATACCTTTTGATAAGTTGCACTACATATTCATCTTTTTACGTTTTTCCTCAGAAGGTTGATAAGAATCTCGTGGTTGATTGTATCGAAATATTTCGATAAGTCTAGAACTACCGCATATGTGTAGCCCTGTTCAGCGTACTCCTTAATTCTTTAGTATTGCTCTTAGCATCTCTGTTTGGATTTTGGTAGCCATAACTGCCCTATGCAAACAGTGGCTCATAGATTGGCACCAACTGTTGTGTTATGTGCTCGTTGAAGTATACGGTCCATCACTGTTGGTATGCCAAGCTTTTCGCACACCACCATCCGGTTTGGGAATCTCAACTCGTCTTACCTGGAGACGGAGTGTACTTTCCACGATAGATACGGGACGTTAACTCTTGTTGATGTTCTGAAGGTAAGGAAGTGCCTCTTCGATGGTCATTCCATCCACACCAGGTGCCCCTTTGTTTGCCTTAACTCTCTTATACGCTCTGTTAAAGTTATCTTTATGCAGTATCGCTTCCAAGAGCTTCGGCTTTGCACTGTCTCTTTCTTTCCATATCAGATTGAATGACCTACGCGCTTTCACATACCCTCTATGTTTCTGCACTATCTCTTTGCGAACAGCCAATGTTTTTCAATGTTTTCGCCATAACCAGTCATTCCTCCTTTCTCAGTCATACTTGGGACCCTACTGATCTGGTTCTTTGTCTCTCGACTATGACCCCTGCTGACTTCTCGTGTGTTCAGCATTGCTTTGTGCAATGGTTACTCTCTCAAGGCATACCACACAGACCCTCCCTAGGTACCACACGTTTCTTCCTCTCCATCTATCTGCCTCATTTAATATGTCAGATTGCGTGTAGTTATCGGACTTTGGCTTGTTTTTGCAGTCTTATCCTTATGCATAACCTCATATGAGATTTCTGTTCGTCAGACCAGAGATTTGCCCGATGAGTTAGTATATTCCTCACATCCAGCTTCCTCTTCAGATTCGAGGTCACCCTCGACACCCTTGCTTCGGCGCATCCTTCCCACTACCGGGCGGATTCGGGACTTTAACCCGTTAGAAACGCGCGCGCGCTAAGACAGAAAGACCTACAGCACATAAGTAATCTGCCGTAGGTTCTATAAGGATTTTCCTGTAGTTATCTTGTGATAAAATAAGGAAACGTATCAAAAACCGCTCATATGTAATAATTTTAACTAACCACTATCAATCGATATTTTCTTGATTACATACATCTATACCATAGAGTTTTATACTTTAAATATAAAGATTATCTCCAATCAAACAATGCCACTAAATTATTGAAATTGCTCGGATTATTACTTAAATCATAAGAAGTATTAACTTTTGTGGGCTCTCCACCATCAATTGACACAATAAACAACGACGTAGATGTGTCAGTTCCACCCGTCATCTTTGATAAAAAGGCAACCTTATTGCCATCTGGAGAAACAACAGCATTCCAATTTTCTATTTTTATTTCTGGAACTAATGCTATTCTATCACTATACCAATGGAATGAATCTGATGTTCGCTTTCTGGAACTAAAACATATTTATATATCATTGAATCATCTGTTCCTACAAATTCAGACGCCGAACCAGTCATTAAACAAATTTGAATTCGCCATAGCTTTTAGATTCATCATAATATTCCTGAAATGCATCGTCATTGTCTGTCACACTCCCATCTGGGCATGGATAAATCACAAGGCCTGGCCGCTGTACATCATCCACCAAAATATCAACCGATGCTTCCGACAAACTCATCTATTGGCATCTTCTTTGATCTGCACATCATCATTTGTAAAAGTCCATAAAATATAAGTAATCATTATAAAAACACGGATGCCGGTGGGTTATAAGACCACTCAAACTCACTTGAATGCGAAACTTTTGCTGACACATCCGTAAATTGGCCATATTCATCAATCCAACCAACATGAACCGCACCATCCTCCATTGTTAGGGTGGCAATCATTTTCTGGTAAAATCTGAATTAAAATAATTCCTTGTGACACTTTGTATTACTTCCAATTTTATCTCATGCCAAAGTCGTCGTAACAACCTGCGGAGCAACTATGTGTCACCATGCTGGAAAATGTTTCTAAAATTATTCACACTACCAGTATCTGGATCAATTACGTCAAGATATAATGTAAAATGGTGTCGAATGTAAATGTTCCTGTACTATTCTATGTGAGCCCCTTGTCCCAAAAATAATTTTAGCGACAACAATACCAGATGAATTCGCCTCTTTCTTTCTTCAAACTCAGCTATAATACTTTCTACTCATAATGATGATACCATCTGATTCATTGATTTCGCCACTGCAATCCGCTTATAAACATCTTCGAGACTTAATTCTGATTCAATCATCCTCACAAGCTCGTCTACGGCATATGTATCCTCAACTTCACACACCTCTGGCTCACTATAACCATTATCCTGAGACTCTCCCACCGTCGCTTCTCAGCATGGGGTGCAGGTGCAGGGAGCACTCGCACTACTGCATCCACAAACACCCATAATAATTAACGCCAATGTAATACACAAAATTTTTCTGTTTCATATCTTTTCCTCCTCATTTACGTTCCAGAGAAAAGTGCATGGAGCCATAATAAATTTTTATCTCATTTTCATTTATAATTTTTGACTTCAAAGCTGAAAGTTTCCGGAAAACAAAAAGCTTGTACAATCCAACTTCCATTTTCCATTTTTCTTTATATATTGCATAAGCATCATAAGGGCTGAAAAATTGCAATGCGTTCCGTCACAGGCTACGATAGTCCCCGGTTGTGCTTGTCCAAACCCTTCATTTCCTATGCTCTTCCAAGAACCCTCTATAATAAATTTTTCCGTATCCAAAAATCTTGATTTTTCTAATTCATCATTGTTATCACCACCATCGTCATATAAATAGTCTTCATCAGATACACATATGCCAGTTTGATAAAAGAATCATCGCCTTCTTGTCTTTCAAGTGCATCAATGTAATTTGTCATCAAATGACAATTGCAAGAATCCCAAACATTCTCGCCATCTTCATCGTATTTCAAATAATATAGTTCAGTATGACCAAATTTTGCCTGTATAGAGCTAGCATTGGTGCTTTTTGATTTTCCATCTGAAATTATACGAGATCATAAATGTTGTAAAGTATTGTGAATATTTTCATAACCCGAGGAAGCACTCGTATCTGTAGTAAGCACTTTAATGGCACCAAACGTATATACATAAATGTCATCAATTGTCGCATCGCTATTCCATAAATGCCCTTCTTTTAGTGCATTCGTCAATCTTGCCCCAACCATATTGTCAGCCGCGCCTCCGTAAACTATGCCCTGTAACTAAAAATCTTGATGTTTTTCTGATGTTTGAATTATCGGATATTTACCTATATATTCTCTCATTCCTTTCCATATTTCTTCTTCAAAAATCATAAACGTTATCCCACACAGACCGCCCTAAAAACTTATGTACTTTTGTCTTCATCAAATGTCCAACCTTTTAGAAACAAATCTCCAACCGCTTCCCGCTATGTTCTTTGTTCCTCGAGCAGTTATAACTAATATCGTTGTATCCTTCCCATCAATATATAAAGTATCCTGTCCTATCGCAAAAAGCAGACTTCCACCATAATTAAATATTTCACAGGCATAAATATCGTAATCCGAATAAATTCTTTTAATTCCCTCTCCTGTTTCATCCTCTGCCATTTTGCTCATTTCAGCAGCAACAAGCGCAATTTTATTGCTATATATTTTTGAAGAATTAACAAAAAGGGCCGAACCCCAAGCAGAACCATTCCCAGTATATTTTTCTTCTACCGCCAAACCATCCTCGGTTGAGGTATCTCATATTATCTTCTACTGTTGTAGGAACATCAGAATAAATCTTTGAGCTTGACTCTTCACTACAAGCACTTAAGATCACCGCTAATAGCACTACAACAAAAGCATACAATGTTCTTCTCCTCATTACCCACCCCATAACTATGCCATTCACAATAAAAAGATAGGCATTCATTTATATCTATCAGCTAAATCCTGTGACCCATCCTCTCCATCCTTTTTTTCTTCTTATCATATATTGTCATGATATGGCATCTCCGGCCTTATCAGCAACGTCATCAACTTTATTTTCAAACGCTCTAATCAACTTATACCCTATAATACTAACGGCCACAGCAACAATAATACCTAGATAATTCCTGCCTTTATTAGCAACAAGGAATCCAAGCAAAACCCCAATCACGACCGCATTATGCGCATATGTTCTTCTCATTTTTTCCTCCCTATTTTTTGTGTGTATTTGTAATTTTCATCGCTTTATCGAAAACTTTTGTTTTTGGGTCGAGTCTCAAAAAAGCTCTCTAATAACTGTTAATAGAACATTCGCCCCAAAATAATCTTTGTCTTGAACCCATAGCCCTGCTCTCACGCCACGCTTCAACACAAAATCTATATTTATAAACCCCTTCTTCATTTCCAACAGCTCGTAATGCGTACTCAAAAGTGCCAAAAAGATACATCATTGTGAAATATAATCTTCTCGCTTGCATAATCGGGTTCAAATGAAATCCTTCCGAGCTTAGGACAGATGTCCAGCTCCTCCTATTTTTCCCTCAAAGTGCTTATTAGGCATTCAAAATAGTGTTCTGTTTGAAGAATATTAGATCTCTGTCTATTATTTTATTTTCCCGCTTTAACCCATCTTTTTCTTCTTTTTGTTCAAATAAAAGCAATTCCATATATCGCCGAGTAAAAACAAATAATCAACACCCAGACCACATTCATCACCTCTTGATTGTGCACTCAGTTTGACTTCTTCTTGCCAAACTATTCCTTGTAAATGTATACAGTTATTGCGAGTAAATTTAGATATACTAATACAATACTAATAATAATACTAATAATAATACTAATAATAATAATAATACTAATACTAATAATAATACTAATAATAATACTACTAATAATAATATTATTATGTCTGAAAGTCATCGTTGTTTTTATCGCAAAAATATAAATTGCAACCCTAAATGTCAGTATTTTATAATCTAGGCTCTTATAGACCGCATTTGAGCTCAGCCCACCAAACATTTTTCTCGGATAGTTATTCATAAATTTCTCTATCTCTTTGATCCTCTTTTTGCTGAAACTACCTATGTCCATGCCTTTGGCTATGAATCTTCTTATCAGCTTGTTATTGTTCTCATTGCTTCCACGTTCATACGAGCAGTAGCTGTGTGCATAAAAATACTTTATTCCCATTTCCTCAATGGCCTTCGCATCAGAAAACTCCGTTCCATTGTCACTTGTTATGCTCTTGAACATCTTAGAAAATTTACCCCTGTGTATCCTTCTAAACCCTTCAAGAGCCTCCACTACTGACGCACTGCTCTTGTCCTTTATCTTTACTATTATCTCCTTCCTGCTTAGCCTCTCCGTAAGGACGAGCAGGCAGGCCTTTGACCCTTTCCCTGACACCACTGTGTCCATCTCGTAATGACCCGGTGTAAGGCGTGAATTTATCTCATCAGACCTTTTCTCAATACTTTCACCACCACGCTTCAATGACCTCTTTTCCTTCTTCCTTACAGTCTTTTCCTTTTTCTTATATATCAGGTTTGAACGGCTTAGGCTCAGAAAGAGATTTCCATTTATATAGTTATACAGTGTTCTTAAACATATGTTCACCCTGACAGCATTTGATTTCGCAAGTTCTAATGTCTGTATGGAGACATTCTCTCATCAACTATTTTCTTCTCTATAAAGCTTCAAGTCTCATGGTTTGCTCCCTATTTTAAGGTATCCTTCCTTGTCGCTTCTGCTTTTCCTCATACCTCTCTGCCAGGCATCATAGGCATACTCTTTTCTTTCACTTAAGTCAGAGTTCTTAAACTAAGACTGTCCCTCGATTTATTTCTCTGTATATAGTTCTTTCTGAAACGCCTATTTTCTCTGCTATATGGGCTTTGGTCTCTTTAAGATATACTTCTATTTTTGCTCTCTGCTAAAGTTAAATGTTTACCTTTTTCTTCTTTTGCGATATACTTATCTTTGCATCAAACAATAAAAACTCTTCTATGGTTTTTGGTCGAATTTATGATAACATAGATTTTTATTGTTTGCGTACTTTTTACTCATTTATACTGACACTTTATTTTACCATTTATATTTATTCAATGAACAAGTCCAAAACTTTACTCCCGGATTCATTTGTGTACTGCATACATTTGTAAGACCATTAGAGTGGAATCCCCATATTCATTGCCTAATATCTGAAGGTGGACACTCTGATGACGGGGAATGGAAAAATATCCGCCACTTCAACTATAAATTCCTGCGTGAATCATTCCGTACTGTTTTGTTAAATGAGCTTGAAGCTCACCTCGAACCATCGTTTAAACGTGTAAAGGCACAGATGTACAAACTAGCATGACAGAGATTCTACGTTTATGCAAAGCCAAGTCTTGCCGATCCTAAAACGGTAACCAAATACATTGGAAGATATCTTGGACGACCTGTCATTGCTACAAAACGAATAGACCATTATAACAAAGAGGAAGATACCGTTACCTTCCATTACAACCGTCATGAAGATAACAAATATGTAGAAAGAACACTTCCAGCCATTGAATTTATCAAACTGCTAATGCAGCATATACCTGAAAAATATTTCAAAATGATTCGCTACTATGGTATTTATGCAAGACATCGTAAAATTGATGAGAATCTCCTCAGACAGCGCACCCCAAAAACAGCGTCGTTTATTCGCGTCTTTTACACGCTGGCGTAAGGCGATTCTCCTCGCCTTTGGATATGACCCTATTCAATGTCCTAACTGTAAAATAACAATGGAAATTTTAGAAATTTACCATAACCATCACCGGGTTTCTCTTCAAGAACTTTATGAAAGGGCGCATATTCGCTATATGTCGAAGCATTGGCGTTCCAGTGCTTAATTCATATATTTACAGCCTCCATAAAACGGTATAAAATTTAGGTAAAGGGAGGCAACTGATATGACTGAAAAAGAACTTGCAGAGGAACTCAGAAAAAAGTATATTCTCAATCCGCCGGAAGGTATGACCAGCGAGGACATACGTCACATGAGTGTGGGTGACCTGCTGGACATGGATTACTTTCTAAACGATGAAGACACACCGACGATGTAGGTGAAGAAGGATTCTATATCTTTTAACCTCTCACCGTCTTGTTTCCTATGCCCGCATACCGGCGGGCATTACTGTTTTAAATGCCTTTATGTCACTGAAAATGGAGGAATTTCTTATTAAATCGAAGAAATGCAAAAGCATTATGGCGTGGAATATCCGCTGGAGATTGTGCTGGACGGCGAGCAGGTGGTGCTAGAGTAGCGACTGCTCTCTGCACCGGAGGTGTCGCTATGCGAGGGAGTGCGGTTTCAGGCAAATTATGAATAGGTACTTAACCGTTTTTATCAGACGCAGGAGCAAGCGGTGATTCGCAATTTGTTCTTGCCTATTTTACCGAGAAAAACAGCGTTCTGCTGGGCTGGGTAATAGATACGGCAGACGGCGAGTTCCTTTATTCCCTAACCCCGCAAGGAGGAGAGAAATGAACTGGAATAAGATTTTGTCCGTTTTTATTGTCCTATTCCTGATAATCAATTTGGGGCTTTATGCAGTGCGCAGTATTCGGGATCAGCGCAGTTATACCCTTTCCAGCGTACCGGACGCAACAGCTGGAAAATATGATGAGACAAGGTAACGATGTATGATTATCTGCCGGAGTTTTATCCCAAGGCAATTTTTGGAGCTGAAAGCGACCGAATGGAAAAAGGAAGAAATCTTAACAAAGATTTTCGCCGGACAAGAGAATCGCTCGGAAATCACCTATCAAGCGGCACTGGCGGACAGCTATCAAAGCGACCGGCAGCTGCTTGCTTTTTATACCGGAGATCATAGCGGAACGCTTTATTATAAGGGGAAAAATGCACGTTATGTGCCCGATAGTGCGACGTTATCTGCCTTAGAGGCAAAAGCGCTACTGTTTGTGTCGGGATTTGGTCGGCGAGGGTAGGCAATTTCAGGTTACCAACCGGCAGATGAAGGCAGATGAGTATTTGCTTGACATTAACGGCGTGTTTCGGGGACAAATCATCTTTAGCAGTCAGTTTCAGGTGCAAATTGGGGAAAAAGGGCATTAGCGAGGCAGTGGGACGGTTTTTGAGCCGCTGGAGTTTGACGGAGGCGTCGCAGGATATTTATGCCTTTGATGAAGTGATGTATTATTTTATTAACAAAAATGGAAGAAAAGGATAAGAAAAATATTGTCATTAAAGACGCCGATATCGGCTACTGGATCGTGGATTCCGATACCCGTCAGCTAACCATTGAGGCGACGCCGGTGTACCGGCTGGTTTTTAGAGGACGGCAGTATTTATTATATTGATGCTTATCAAAATGAGTTCTTAAATGCAGAATAGGAAGAAGAGGTTCTTTTGCCAAATGGTGCCGGGAAAGAACGAATGGCACCTGCCAATATCTCAAATGATACGATCGATAAAAATGGTGCTCCTAAGACCCTGCGTCTTAGGAGCACCATTTTTATTCCGTCATTACCATTCTTTATAAGTCTTAACCATCTCCTTGCGATTTCTAAGGATTGTTTCCAAAATATTATAGGATGAGTCTGAATCGACCGCCCATTCAAGGCCGTATGCCAAATCCCAAAAGGGCAAGATGATTTTCCTTGGCAAGCTTTGATAATCTGATAAATAACGGAAACCCGAACAGCCCAAATCATTTCCGGGTTTGAAATATCCACCATGCAAACTCGCTATATTTTTATTTGACCTCTGCAAGGAAATGCCCATGTTTACTAAGATCTCCGTCAAAAAGAAATCCAGGAAGGGTTAGCTAGTAAAGCTTGCATCGGAGTCCGGATGCACATAGGAGAGGCATTTTCAGCCATCAGGCTGATTTCTTATATCCCTTAATTCGGTCAATATTTTTCTTTGAGTGCCGGAAAATAAGCTTCTAAATAAGAGGGGAGACACTGACTTTTCCATAAATATGATGCTTTACGCAGGGAAAAACATCCAATCGCAAAGTCCCTGTTTGGCTAAGTAATCGGTGCCGGGTCGCTTATCCTCACAGGGAGTAACGCCATACTTTTGCGCCAGTGTCCGAAAGCGGTTTTCGTATTCTTTGGCAAAGGTTTCTTTTGGACTGATTAAAATCCTGAAACAGCCGTTTTTGTTTCCAACTAAGGCGCTCTTTTCCTTCGTAGACATAGTCAGAGAGGACAAAGCCGGATTCGACAATGACAGGATAGGTTTGCCCGAGAAGATAAGCACAGCCGGCAATGATTTTTTAGAGAGGCATCTAACATGCCTTCTTTTCATGGCAACCGGACGAGTGCCGTACTTATCTGACGATTCGGTCACCTGAATCACCAGTTCCGATACCGGACGCATAACGTATTTTACGCCAATCGGATTATCTTGAGAGGGTGCCGAAGAGGTGACAGGATTTCCTCCGTCTTCCATCAAAAAAATTACTTTTGCAAAAATCACAAGACGCCCGGTGCGGCTGAATAAAAAGCGTTTAGAGACGCGCACTCCGGACATTTCAGATTAATTAGTTCCATACGATACCCTAACATAAAGGGAAGTTGCCGAGCCCCTTATCCTTGTGCGAATAAAAATCAGTCTGCTGGGAAATGCGAAATAAAAAGAATGCTCCAAGCTAAGTATAGCACCGGGTGTGCCGGTCTGTCAATCAGGAAAAGAGGGGAAACGATAGAATTCAGGGTAGTTTTTAAGGCTATGTGCAAAAGTATTTTATCAAAAACGCTTTTGTTTTTGTGTTTAAAAAAGCTAGATTTTCAAGGTAAGTGCAACACTTTATAAAAATAGTAAATGCAACACTATTGCTAGATAAAATGATAAAATTATATCAATAAAATCAGACTGAATTTAATCAAATTTGGTTTGATTTTTATTGCTTTTTGCGAAAAAGGGTATAGCAAACAGACCTGAAAACTGCATCTTTCAGGTTAAATGCAACGTTTTTAGTGTTGCGTTTACTTTGAAAAGGTATTTACTTTTATTCCGTTTAGTGTTTTTAATAGTTTTGGAGTCAAATTTACATCACTTTCACTTATTATTTTAAGCTTTTAGTTTTGTAAAAACTCCTAGGCAGTGTGGTTATGGCTATCTCATATGGGCTTTTGCCAAACAAAGACTTCCGCACATAACTGTTTATATGATTAGTGACCAAAAGAGCGTCACTTACGGTAAGACTTTTGAAAGAAACACCCTTGGGCAGGATGGTTCTTATAAGCTTATGGTTATTTTTACACTGCCCTTTTTGGTCTGAGCGATTTAGCTCACAGAAGAATATCCTGGTACGCTTTCCACCGAATAATGAGTTCTCTAAACCGTCTATATCTGAGAATTCATGCCCATTGTCGGTGAGGATTAGAGGGAAACATACAGCAAAAAGTTCTTTTCCCAGCCTTCTTTCAAGTCTGTCAAAAAGCTCCTTAACACATTTTGCAGTATGCTCTTTAAGTTTGAATACAAGCCGCATATGAAACTGTGTGAAGTAAAGAGTGAGTAAAACTTGAGAATCTTCTTTTTTGCCTTCAACGCAGTCCATCTGTACTACAGAGACATCGTTTTCGGAAATATACTTTCTAAAATCAGAGTATAGGTGTCCGATTTTTCTAACACTTTTTAGTTTTGGTGCTGTTCTAACCTTTCTTTTTCTTCGCTTAACAGCCTGTGGAAGGTCTATTATTCCTGCATCCATTTCCCGCTATAACAAGCCTTCTTAAAGTAGACTCGCCAATATTAAGTTCGCTTTCATTGTTCTTTGGCTATATGGTAAAGTGATTGTCCTTTTTATGCGTGGCGAGACTATGCTGTTTATCCTTGTTATGTCATAAAGAGTAAGGTCAAAACCATTTCGTGATTGTACAAGGGTATCACAGTAAGCTAAATGAGCCTTTTTAGCATTGTAGAAATGTTTTTCCAGACGGCAGTATCCTCTTTTTGTACATCCGTTGCACAGCTTTATCGAGGAACCGTTCCAGTGTTCACAGCTACTTTTTGTTATAATGTTCACAGTATTTTTGGCAAGATGGCAGGGAGGCGAGATATTACAGTCTGTGGAATCGCATACATGTCTTAACATTGCATCCATTATAATCATTGCAGTCACAGGAATTAGGTATTTTGACAAGTGAATGCTTTTGTATTTTCTTGAAATGGTAGAAGGATTTCTCGAGGAAATCAGCAATGCTTCTGATTGAAAAGCCTTGTGCCAGAAGAGTCTCAATTTTGATACGTTCAGCGCCTGTTAGATGTTTCTTTTTGTTCATAGGAACTCCTTTCATTGTTGTATTTTTAGTTACCTATGAATAAAAACAAATATCTGGAATAAAAAAACAAGGATTAATTTAGAGAGCTACGAGGTACTTCAGACTGAATGCAACACCACTTTCAAAGTAAGTGCAACGATATCTTTTCAATGTAAATGCAACAGGTACTCTGTCAGAGTAAGTGCAACACCATGTTGCATTTAAGTTGAAAAACTACAAGAAATAAAAAATAAGATAGAAAACAGACATAACCATTGTCGCTATGCCTTAAAAAGGTGTATAATAATCATTGGATTATGCCACTTCTAAAATCAACTTTTGAAGGGTGGATTCATAGGGCAAATCCCATGCATCAAGATGCTGTAGCATCATGATGTGATAGAGACAGTACCACATCTTAGTAGAGTGGTGTCTGCCGTCTTCTAATTTGAAGTCAATTTCTCACGCTTATTGGAACGTTCTGCAGAGTTCTTGCATTAAATTCCTTTTTCCATTCTCGCACTGTCACGAGGTGGTATGTTAATCAGTCTTGGATTGTCCTTCCCGGCAAGATGCACTGTTCTGCCATATTTCTAATCAGAGCAGGGATGTTCGCAGGAACAGCCGTATTTTCTGCTTACAAGTGGGCATCTAAACTTTACCCGATGCTTAGATGGTTCACAACCATCGAGTGAGTTCCTATCGATACCCTTCTTTACAGACAGGAACACCATCTTTACCGATGGTAAAGTCATTTTTATGTTGACTTTGATACCACGTTTTTCATTCAAATCAATGAAGGGCGTTATGTTTTCCTGTTTACAGTATTCGCAGAAGGGCATTACATCATGGGCAGAATCTAAAAAGCGACTTTGTAACAATGAAATCAGGGAAGAAAGGATTTCATTCTGAAAAATGTTTCTAAAAATCCATGAGAATCATAGTTTTGGAAGCAGGGTTTAATAAAGGAAAAAACAGGCAGGTCGCTTTCAGAATCGGATGCAACCAACATATATAAAATCATATCCATGATACCAACAGTCTCTGGAAGAATCCCATCCGATATCACAGTCCGGTTGGGAAAAGTATCTGTCACAGCTGCATTTGGAAATACCATTTTTGTGACAGTAGCAAATACGGTTGCTTCTCATTCTGTGAGAGGTAACAACCGGAGTACCGTCGCCTGCTACAGATAAAGAATCAGCATTAATTAATCCTTTAGAGACAGACACATCAAGAAGCTGCATAGTATTGCGTACAAAGGATTGATTTTAAGTTGAGCCACCCAATCGGTTATGGAAGTAACCTTAAAATCAATGGATAAAAGATAAGAGCGTTGCATGCAGGAAGGTGTTCTTGGAGCTGGATTGAATTTAGAGTATTTATCACGCATGAATTCATCAGTGTAAGATAAATCCAAAGTCCAAAAACGTTCAAAGATATCCCATGTAGGTGGGCAATTGCATTCGGGTTAGGATGATATTTACGAAGATTAGTAACAACAAAGTTTTTGGTAGTCTGTATGGTCGCCACAGTTAACAGGCAACAAATAAAATCGCCTCCAGTCGAAAAATATGTCTTATAAATAAGGGCGCGTAGCACCGCATTTTTCGATGGATTTGTCAAGTATTTTTGGCAAAAAAAGTGGGGAATTTTAATAAAAAGGAATCTGAAAGCCTTATATTTACTGGCAGAGATTCCGAGAGATTATATATTTCATCAGGAGGAACTTCCAAAGAATGTCCTTCTGCCACAACAACGCATTATTTGCCAGAAATAATTCAGGCAGACACTTCATAGTTCCGTCACCCGCCCGTCATCAGATATGGAAATTGAGCAGAGCAAACTGGCTGACAAGGAAGATGTGCAATCTCAAAGTTTTCAAGGAACGCTTTGAATCTCTGAAAGATTATAAGCTGTCCGATGATGAATATCACCTGGCGTTAATGCTGCTCTTCTATCTGAAGAACTCTCCGGACGAATATGCCATCATGCACCTGAATGACCTGCTATCCCAAATGAACAGCTACACGGACGATAAGGTTGCCACTACAAAAGCTTATGATCTGTATGCTCAAGTGCGAGAAAACTTCTCATCTGCCCTTGCAGATGAGCGGAGAAAAACAGGATATAACGATGCCATGCAGGTAGCAACTTTTTCCAGTCCCGAATCAGCGAGATACCTGCTCGCTCATCTTCAGACAGGACAATGCAGACCAATTTATAGGTAAAACCCAAAACCTTGCAAATATACGGAAAGTCAGCTTTGAGTAGCCAATCAAAGCTCCGGAAGAAGATTACATCCGTTTTCTCATGGACTGGTGTAATTCTTTGATAAAATAAGAGGCGGCTGTCATGTATAAGGATTATCCAATTGAAGATTATCTTCGTATAGACGATGAGTGCAAAGACCGTGTTCGTAGGCTTATCCAAGACCGCTATGTTGAACTTGAGGAGGAGCGAGATGCCATCAACGACTGGTATCCACTTGATGATTTATATCTCAAATGGAAGAAAGTTGATGATGAGGTAGCTGCATAATATCGCATATTCTTAGTAGGCTGGATGATTTATGCGACGTTTTGAAGGCTGGGATAAGCAAATCGCGCTCTGCCTTCCCCTATCCCACAGATGATTAACGGTGAATTCAGGCGGCACAAAATCCTATGGGATTAGCGCCCTTTTTTTCCTCTTCCAGAATGTCGTCCGAGAAATCTTCCTCAATAAGCATCTGGTTTCTTTCTTCCGGGACTTTCATTTCCACCATATACCCTTGATGCATATCCTCAAAATTGCATTCTCCACGAGATTCCTACAGAATCCTGCATTTCCGCATTTACTGTCATCTTTGACTTTTTGCAAATTTCTGTCACCTTCTCTTAGCCTGATCCTGTATGGAGAACCCCTCTTCCTAGCCTCCATTTCAGAAATCAGTTCCATCTCGTCCGCAGTATAATCACTGAATCAATCCCTGAATGGCACCCTTGACCTGAGTCCGGGATTCCTGTCAAAGAATTCATCCATTTCTTCGGATATCCTGCAAATACCACAATGGTCTCATCCCGGTGCTTTTCCATCTCCTGCACGATTGTATCAATGGCCTCATCACTGTACGCACCTTCCCATTGCTCAACAAGAGAATATGCCTCGTCAATGAACAGAAGTTTCCCCTTCGCTGTGCTAAACACATTTTTACCCTTATCCGCCGTCTGCCCTCTCGTATCTTGCAATGAGATCAGCACGACCAACCTCGACCATCTCTGGCGTAGCCAAAAGACCTAAATTATGGTATATTCCGGCCCAGAATCCTGCCACAGTGGTTTTTAGCGTGCCGATTCCCCACAAACCCATATTCAACACAACCGGAACATCTGCGCTTTCTGAACGATTTCAAATCCTGTTTCATCCTAGCGTATGCGGAGATTTTCCTTATCTGCTCTTTCACAGAATTAAGACCTATCAGCTCATCCAATGCATCTATATAGCTGGTTTCAACCTTTGGAGCCTCCTTTGCCAATACCGATATTGACGCAAGTACATGCTTTACCTCTTCCATTGATTTTTCTGCCGAGGTTTCGTACTTTCATCAGCTCCTCATCACTCTTGGTGCGAAGCTGTCCAAGCGTAGTCACCCTCTGCCCTTTTCAGACAGTTGTATGCACGAACGCTGAGTTCCAAATCCTCAATAGGTGTTCCATCGCTCATTGCCGTCTTGGTTAACTCTTCCACTGTTTCCTCTGGCTCAATATCATCAAACTTCAAATCTTCTTCAAGTAACTCATCATCTATATCAAGTTCCTCAAGTGAATCATAACCTTCCTCGGCATTGGAATTCGATGATACAGAACCAACTGACATAAGCGCTATCATCATATCGTTCATTGTATCCGAAATGACCATTGCCGGTAGCGCCTTCTATGGACAGTTCCTGTCTGTTGCCATCTACTTCCTTCACACAAATGCCCTGATATGCCATCACAAGCATAGTCCTCATCCCAATGGCATCACCTGGAAGGCTTACTCATGATGGTGCCAATACACCTGCCGTTGCCATCACTCCCAGCCAAAATTCTGAAATAAGGCTTTTCAAAATCCTGCATGAGTTCCAGAAGAGCTCTTATAATTCGGCACACAGTCATAATCGCACTCATAATCATATTCGTACAATGACCTATTGCGATTGCTTCGCTTGGTTTTTATCAAAATTCGCATCTCCGGCAACAAGCATATACACATGTCGCCCCTCCCAGAAAGACTTTTCTCGTGGAGCAAAGCTATCTTTTAAGGAAAAGAGATGCTCTTTGAAAATCCAGCTATAATCCTTCTCGACTATCTCCACGTTTTTGCTTGAAAATGCAATCATTACTGATGTGGTCTAAATCCTCAACCTCAATCTCCCAGCCAAGATACTCACCAACAGGGAGTACGCTTGTCGCGGATATAAATCGACTGGTTGCGACCTGTATCCGCCCTTCCTCTCATAGTCACTTCCATAATTATCGATATTTATAGACACCGCATTGGTGTGTTCTTTGAATTTCTTCATATAGTTTGACATAAGCTATGCCTCCTTGTTTTTATTTTTACTAGCTTGCTGCTAATCCGCTCAAAAACTATTCTCGTTGGCACGCTCTATCATCGCAGTGCTTCCCCCGGTCGGACGTCCTGGCGTTTGCAGATGAAATTGTCAAAGAGCAAAATCGGCACAACAAAAAAGCCGATGTATTAACATCTTTAAAAGGGTAGAATATCCCCTGATATATTCATGTCACCTTTATCATGTTAATTACATCCGCTTTGATTCAAACTATATGATTTGTCATAAGTGATAGTATAGCAGAGTCTCTGATTATCGTCAACAAAAACTTTACCCCAGGTTTGTGTCAAGTACTCGTTGGCAAATTTCCTTACCTTTTTCTTTTTATCATTGTTTTTATATTTTTTTGTATCACAAACAAGCCCAGATTATGCACTGAACAGATATTTTTCTTTAGTTGCCAAGTATAAAATTTCTTAATGCCTTTCTACCTGCTGTTAATGGTGCACCGGTTAGTGGAAGGCTTCCTCTGCCTACTTCCATATATGGAAGCCCTTTACCGTCTCGTGACGGTGATTTTGAAGCGCTGAGAGGCTCTTTTATCGCGCTCTGGCTCTCATCAAATATCAATTCCCCAGAGTAACGGCAGACGGTCTCTATAAGGTCTTTGTTTTCTTTCCTGCACAGAAGCTTCGCAAGGTTATCAGCTCCTGATTCTGACCATCTCATGCGCCTGTGCTTCATTCTCAGCGTTATCAGTGTACAGTTTTGTGTTTCCTGTATACCCATGTTTTTATAAATGATGCCTTCTACAGGTTCTGGGAGTTTTATTCCCCGCTTGTAGTACGGTAGCAGACCCTTCTCTGTTATTGTGAAGGTAGGCGTACAGCTCCTCGGCTTTTTTACTGGTTTTATCGCTTTCATCTTCGCTTTTACTTACTCTTATATACTCACGTATATAATCAAACATTTCTTCAATCTTCTCAGAATCAAAGAGCCTTCGTATATCCTTTTGTACAGCTTTACTGCTTATTTTCCTTAAAATTTCCTGATAAATATGGTATCTGTCAAGCTGAAACACCGCCTCGTCATCATAAGGCTCTTTTATCCAGCTGCCACCATCTCCATTTAAGATACGCCTGCCTATTTCGTCAGGGTTATATTTCTTCTGTATCACGGCCTCTCTTTTATTGTGGAATCCGCTGCTTCCATCCATGCCTGCAAACACCACTTTCTCCACTAGAGTGCTGCGCCCTTCCTTTTCCTTCTCCGCATCCCAGCCTTCATACATGGTAAAGACCTTCATCTCCTTTTTACCCATGCGTTTATGCCCTCTGCCCTGCATCGAAAGCCATACTCCATCCATTTCCTCAAAAAGAACTCCGATTTCCCTTTTCCCATCAGGTCTGCCTGCCTTCATCTTCTTCACATCAAGGTCTTCCTCTGATGTTATCCTCTGGCCAAGCTTCTGGGCTATATTCCACACGCCTCCCGCACTTATGGTCTGTCCTGTAGAAGAGCTTAACATCTCAGCAGATGCCCTGTACGGGAGTTCCGTAACTGAATTGGCGATCTTCTCTGCAAGATTAGTAGATATTAAGCCTATCTTCTCCATACCCATTTGTTCATCAAGAAGATAAACATGGGCTTTCGTTCCATCTCTAAGCCTTGTCTGGTACACCCTTCTTTCATACTCGACATCTCCATATACGGTCCTTATCGAAGTCTTTCTCTTTCCTTTATTCCTATATTTAGAAGTATCCCTCTCTTTTGAAAGAATATCATCATAGTTTTCAAGTATGATTTTAGTGTGTTCCCTGGCAAGCTTGCAGGCCTCTTCAAAAATTTTCTTCTCTAAGGTCTTGAATGAAATCTTTTTCTTTTTACAATAGCATTAGTCATACAGTTTTTCCTTTATGTTATTTTTCTCAAATCAATAATAAAAATAAAACTGTATGATTGGGAAGGCAACCCCTTCTGCTATTGCCAATTATAATTATACACTAACTTACCCCCAGCTTCCATGTATAAGTTGTGGTAAAAATGAAAAAGTTACTTCCAGTTATCTTTCCTCATCCTGATTTTTAGTTTTTTTCAATAAAGTACTTTATGAAAGACTTACTTCCGGTTATCCTATTACTATGTGGCTGTTCATAGGAGAAAGGATAATTAAATATGAAAGCAAAACATTTAACCCTAGAGGATAGGAAAGCCATTCAGGAAGGCATCGAAAAACGTCTTTCAAAAACTGCCATAGCTAAATCTATTTCCAAAGATCCTACTACTGTTGCCAAAAGAAATAAGACGCCACAGAACAGTTAAACAACGAAACCGTTTTTAACTCGCCTGTCATATGTGCCAAATTAAAAGAGTGCAAAAACCGCGTAAATCCTGCTCGAAAGCTGCATTGATTATCTAGAACAGCCTTGTTCTATGCGTGACCGTTCCACAGGCGCATGTAATCATTGTGAAAAAGGTAGCCGATGCAGACTGAGACCATTACTTCTACAACGCAAATGAAAGCGCATGAAGCTTATCTGTTTCACCTTTCCGATTCAAGGAAGGGAGTTAATCTTTCCGAAGCCGAACGCTCCATCATTGCCCAGACTATAGCTAAGCCGCTTAAAGCCGGGCAATCCTTATATCAGATACTTACCAACCATCCTGAGCTTGGTGTCTCAGTTAAAATCCCTTTATACGTACATTGAAGGTGGCGTATTTAAAGAATTCGGTATTGATAACTTCTCATTACGCAGACAGGTTGCCATGAGGAAAGAAAAAGTTAAAAAGCGCAGGGAGCCTGTCAACTATGAAGGGCATAAGTTTACTGACTATCTGGCTTTTTATAAAAGATAATCCCTTCATTCCTACTACAGAAATGGATACCGTTTACAACCAGCAGGAAGGTCATACATACAGACCTTTTCCTATCAGAACACCTGCTTTTATGAATGGATTTATACATACCTGAAAAGACCTCAGAGTCAATGGCTTCTACCCTGAACCATCTTCAGGATTTACTCGGAAATGATTATTTTTAAGCTGTTTTCACTGATCCTCACAGACAGGGGAACTGAATTGAAAAAGGTATCTCTCTTTGAGCTTTGAAGCTGAAACAGGGAAAAGCTAAGGACAAACATTTTTACTGCGATCCACAGACTCCAAGTCAGAAGCCCTCATGTGGAAAAACAATCATAACTATGTCAGGAACATACTTCCTAACGGCAGAAAGCTTGAAGGAGCTTTACCCAGCAAGACTTAAACCTTTTATTCAGTCACATTAATTCCGTACCACGAAAGGTTCTTGGTGGGCAGGACACCTATGATGTATTTTCCTTTCTCTACGGAGAAGAGATAATTCATAAAATGGGAATCAGGCGGATAGACCCTGATGAGTAACACTGCTAACCATTTCTCCTCAAAAATAGAATAAGCCCGGCACCAAAGACCGACTTATCCTAAACCATTAACGCTATACCTATGAACACACTACCCTTTAACCCTATTAGGGACAGTGGAACTTAGTCTTTTCACAAATGAAAGAAATGTATCCCAGTGTCCTGTTTTCGCATACGCAAAAATAAGAAACTGTAAGTAAAGTTTACACAAAAACCGCATTTTTGCAACAAAGAATATTTTTACTTTCCAGCAAAAACAGAAGTTTCTCGTTCACCTGGAAGTTACTTTTATAAATGGATGTTAGATTTTAATTCACCCATATTTGAAAGGTTATTTGGGTTTTACATTGAATATCCTACTTCAATCTTCTCTACTACTTTTCAGGGTATATCCCGGAGGAGCTGATGCAAAATCCAACTCCTCCGTCCCACTTGACTTCTACCACCAGGAACTCTTCCTCTTGTTGCCCCTGTTGTCATAGTGGTTATATCCACCATATCCGTTCCTCTGGCTGAAGCCGGTCATATTGTTGCTGTTGTTATAGTGGCGGGTGATCCCATCTCCACCTCTCTGGCTATAGCTGGTCATTACTCCGTTGCTCTTGTAGTGCCTTGTAATTCCATCTGCTCCACGCTGGCTAAATCCTCTGCTCATATCTCTTTCCTCCTTGTGTTTGAAAGGTTGTTTGGCTTACTCATAAATCCTACATCAATCCCTTTAGTTGCTTTTTCAGGGGGTATGTTTCAAATAGTCCCTCTGAAATTTCCGTATGACGTTACCCCGAATGTCTTCAGCCGCTCGGTCGCTGTTGCCGAACTCTACGCCCCGGCAACCGGGCGATTCAATATTCAATCTTCATATTCAGTTATCAATGTCCGATTTCCTATGACGGAACTGTTATAGGTGTTTACAGTTCCGTTTCTGGCTGGTTATCATCCACGCACTCATCAGATAGGAGGTGTCATCTGTTGACTTTATCTTACTTCAAAGTTCTGCGTTGATTTTCATGGGTATATTTTTGCTGTTTCCATTTCACTATTGTGCGTTACTCCGTGCTGTTCTGCCCCACTGTTCCTGTCCTGATGTTATGTATTGTATCATGATGGTTATTTTCATCTTTTCAGGGGGTATGTTTTCTGATCCATAACCTCGGTGGCTTGTTGTCCTTTTTGACAATATACAGTATAGCAGCACGATATTTTGCAATTTTCAGAGTATAAAAATGCTGACAACCCTAAGGTCATCAGCTATTCACTGCAACGATATTATCAAAACGTCTATGTTATTCCATATTTATTTCACTAATCCACGCAGATAGATAAGCCCATAAATCAGGATGTCTTTAAATCATTAACCGAATATTTCCAAAAGGTCTTCTCTATAAAATTTGTAATAATCACTAAGAGCTTCTTCTCTTCACCTTTTTAACACGTTTTTGCATATTTCCGAAATCATAATATCCACAGAAAGAGAGAATAAGCACTGCATCTTCATCATACTTGAGCTTAATGTATTACTGGCCTCCAATAGTATATCTGTAACCTTACCCGTTAGATACCATTTTCGTCCAGGTAAGTCCTTTCCTCTATATCGCCCACATAATGATTTTTATTCAGAAGGATTCCGCCAAGTTCAGCCACTTTATCTCTTTTGCCAAATAATGGATGCGTTTTCCAAAAATACATACATAAATCCCCAATCTGGGCTTCCAAGATGTTTTGAATTCTCATTTTGATCCATTCCGCATATTTCTTCATGTTTTTATCAACATAAACTTCTAATGTCATCGAATCATGATGAACATCCCTCATTTTTCAGATGAAATAATTCTTTTTATCGTTTTCCTGCCTTTTATTCGAAATATCATTTTGAATTCGTATCAGATTCTAAACCTGTGCTTTGCGCTCACGCCTGACGAAAAGTATGCGCCTTATCAATCCATTCATGACTTTTGCAAAAATCTTCTACTGCTACTGCATTATCATATAAGCGAACCAGGCATGTGATGTATAATCTTGTATCATGAACAGATTTGGAAAAACATTGCAACATTTGCATAATACTCTTCGCCTTCCTTGTAATATTGCATTGAATCCTCAAATTTGTGCTCATCAAAAAGAAAGTCACCATATTTAACGTATGCTCAATGCTACGATTTCTAAGGTCATCAGCACCAAGTTTTTCATCTATATCATTTGTTAAACTCCTTGACAGCATATTCATAACACATTTTTGACGTCTTCATTCAAGTTTTCACTATGATAATAATCTCCAAAAATTCATCATAAGAATAGCTTTTTCCGTCTGAAAAGGATGTGCACTGGAGAATTGTGGGTTATCAATGATATCTTTGGCTTTTTCAAAATCATCTCTACAGTTAACTCTCTCGCCTGTCTTGAGATATATTTCGCCTTCTCGTCTGAGCAATTTTCCCGGTTTCCAATAAAAACCGTGAATCCTTGAACTCTTCATATAGACGATTCTAATTTTTGTCGCCTCCTTGTAAAAACTTATTGTTCCGGCATAATCCCCTTCAAACTCTCTTATATTTGCATAATGACATAAAACGGAGACCCTCATGCATCCGGTTTTTGAGCACTGTGTTTTCTGATTCAATGTCAGAATAAGTCTTATTTTCTTTTGAAACCAGTATTCTGCTCTCTGTATGTTACCACTTTCAAGGCATAATATCCCCAATCTGCCAAATAGAAGACAGCATTCTCTCACAATTCTTTTGTCATCATATACTTGGGCACTGGCATTTCAACAACCATCGCTTTCTTAATCATTTTATCTCTTCCGACACCATCTCCTATATCATCACATATAAAAAAGGAGATCATGCGGATTGATTTAAGGAAATAAAAGTACGACTCCATATAGTATTTTGCTATGGTGCTATATTTTTTAAAAGATATTTCCAACCTTACAGAAAATACTCTTGCCAACTGCTTTAAAAGCCATCGATTTACTGGCATTATACATGATTTCGTAATTTTCTCGTGCTTTTTTATAATCGCCAGCGGTGTATGCTAAATTTCCCAAATCATCACTATGTCGAAGTAATACAATGATATTTTTCCTCTTTCATTGTTTCCTCTGAAATATCAGCATACTTATCTACAAGTTTCCCTTGCCATTTAATGGCATCGTCATAACTTTTGAGAAACTCCATCTCCGTAGCTGTACATAGAAACAAGCTTCTCTAATGCATCATCTAAGCCATCATCATCGCTGTTTCACTTAAGGATATTGCCCTGCCCCTATCTACCTCTACATCAATACCCGAAAGGTAAGCCAGACCCATAAAAAAGGAATGTCTTGCATCCTTGTTTTGCTTTGCAGAAATGATATCGGGAATAATATCTTTAATCCACCTATATATTTTGTCTTTTGTCTTCGCTATTCACGGCACTTGGGATACCGCTGTATAAAAGTCACTAATCTTTCCGGGTCAGTTGATTCCATTTCCACAGGCAAAATCGGCTATGTTTGTCACATCTTACTAGGATATTCTGTACTCAAAACATAATTTTTCTTCATTTATCAAATTTGGAGTGACTACAAGAGTAAAAATATCACTTTTCTCCAACGCATCGACAATGGACTGACTGAAATTTTCACCAGGTACAAGAAATTCATCGTACCATATGGCTATATCTCGACAGGATTCGCTCTCATGAGATAAGATGCATTAATTTCTGTGCATGCAGCCTGTCCTTTTTTCTGTAACTCAGGAATACATAGCATCGAAAGCATCCCTGATTTTCTCAGACAACTCGTCTCCCCAAAAAGACCTTGGAAAGAAAAGATATTTAATTTTTCTTTGTATGGAATGGCGGTCACATCTGAGGGGTCATCAACAAGAAATTGCATGTTACCAAATTTCCTTTCAAACAGACGCTCTATTCCTGTCTCTGTCATAATCGGAAGAACAGGAATGTGATTTTGTGTTGAAAGCTGAATCATTCGGTCTGCATATCCTTGATCTTGTGTCAGGAAATTCATTGTTACCGGAACAAGAAACAAGTTCATTGTCGATAAAACCAAACCTGTCCTCTTCACTTAATGAAACATCATAATTTTTCAGCATACCAAACAGAACAATTTTGCAATTCAAGCACTTCATCACTTAATTTCTGAAAATATTCTGCAAAATCTTCATTCACGCAACAGAAAAAGACCTTAGGTTTTCCTTGCGGTGATGAGTTCTCACGTGTCTTATAGTAAAGATTCAACATAATTTTACACTATTCCTTTTCGCTTCGCTCAAGGCACAAACAAGTTATGAAAAATGTTGTGCTCTCCTCGCTTTGTCTTATAATATTTATATAGGGATAGCAATATACTACAGAGCACGGGAGGAGGGATGGGCGGAATTTATTTTTCGACCCCTGTATGTTTATATGTGCCGTCATCCTTACAAGCACAAACAAGTGGGACATTGAGCCCGGACTCTATCATTGGTAATAAACCATGTTTATTTAGTCACAGGATGACAGTCAATGTTGCTATCCTTTTTATAAAGGTGGTGATACTTATGATGAAGTTAAAATACTCCATCTGCTGTGGACTTGATGTCCACAAAAACGTTAGCGTTGCAACCATCGTAATCACAAATGCCGATGGAATCTCTGAGTACAAGCAAAAAAATCGTTTTTCTACCTTCAACTCAGATATTAGAAAAATTTCACAACTGGCTGGTCGAGAATAATTGTTATCATGTATGTATGGAATCCACTGGGAAATATTGGATTCCTATTTTTAATTATCTCGAGAATGACATAGAAGTCTGCCTTACCCATCCTAAATATGTCATAGCCATCAAGGGAAAGAAAACTGACAAAAAGACTCTAAATGGATTGCTGACCTCTACAAATTCGACCTTGTCAGATGCTCGCTTATTCCCCTAAAGGCTTCAGACAGTCAGCGTGAAATCGCAAGATACCGTTTCAAACTGGTATGTATGAAATCTTCTGAGAAAAACCGCATACAAAACTGCATGACTGTTTCCAATGTCGGCATTGCCAGTGTACTGTCTGATCCTTTTTGGCAAAACAGCCACAGAAATCATCAGTGTATCTTCTTACACATACTTCTGATTCCATTGATGAAAGAGCTGTCCGCAAACTCATTAAAAAAGGGGCAAAAGCTAAATCCGATGAAATCATTGAGGCAATCAGGGGGTACAACATAGAATCTGATCAGGCTAAAAGCTTGAACTTGCCCATGACCATCTGGAGTATCTTGACGGCATGATTTACTCAATCTGAAGTTGAGCTTTTATGTAAGGATGAAGCTTCACTACAAAATTCGTTGAACTTATTTCTACAATGCCTGGGATGACCGAACTAAGTTCAACAATTGTTCTTGCTGAAACAGGTGTAGATATAGGCATCTTTGATGACGCAGCACCTGTGCTCATGGTGTGGACTTTCACCCTTGTGTTATATATAACAGTTAAAAAAGTGTATGTCAATACAGGGTGGCTAAGCCACCCACGTCTTTTACCACTGTATTCTATTCAGGCAGTCGTCCTTCATACATAATGCTTAACTCACCGTAGACCTGTGCCCAGTTTCGTATCGTGGTAGTCCATTTTTTAGTTGCTTCAAATGTGGCTAAATACAAGGCCTTAAGGAGGGCTGTATCGCTTGGAAATACGCTTCTCTGACGGTTGCTTTACGGTATGTAGAATTAAGCGATTCTATAGCATTAGTTGTATAAATAACCTTTCTAACAACGGAAGAAAACTTGAAAATAGGAGAAATAACATCCCAGTTATCCTTCCAGCGTTTCATTGAGTTAGGATATTTTGGTGTCCATTTTTCAGTCACCTGTTCCAAGGCCACTAGAGCTTTCTTTTCATCAGAAGCCTGGTAAATGGTCTTCAAATCTGTCGCAAATGCTTTCCTGTCTTTATCAGGTACATATTTCAATGTATTACGAACCTGATGAACAATACATCTTTGATACTCTGTTTTAGGAAAGGCTGCTCCAATGGCTTCCTTTATACCGGTAAGACCATCAGCGCAGATTACAAGGATGTCCTTTACTCCTCTGTTTTTAAGCTCATTTAGTACGGATAACCAGTATTTTGAGCTTTCATTGTCACCTACATGTATTGTAAGCACTTCTTTCTTTCCCTCAGTATTTATACCTAAGATTACATAGGCTGCAAGCTTCCTTATTACGCCGTTATCACGGACAGAATAGTGGATAGCATCAATATAAAGGATTGGATAGACTTCATCTAATGGCCTGTTCTGCCAGTCTTCAATCTGAGGCAGGATTTTATCTGTTACATCTGAAATGAAACCTTCTGACGTTTCAAAACCATAGATATCCTCTATCGTCTCTGAAATCTGCCTTGTTGTCATTCCTTTTGCATACATAGATATAATCTTCTGGTCAATATCTGAAATGTCTTTTTGACGTTTTTTAACAATCTGAGGCTCAAAAGTAGACTTGCGATCCTGAGGAACCTCAATTCCGACCTGACCATAGCTGCTGTTAACCATCTTAGGCTTATAGCCATTTCTGTAGTCATCACTTTCATATCTCTCAGATTTGCCATATCCAAGATGTTCATCCATTTCTGCTTCCATCATCTCTTTGATGGTTCCACCTAACAGATCTTTAAGTGCATCCTGAATGTCTTCAGCTGTTTCAATATCATACTCTTGAAGTAACTGCTGAATAATGTTTCTTTTACCTTCAGTCATTACAACTTTGTGTACCGGTTTCTTTTCTCTTTTTGCCATAATAAAAGGCCTCCTATGATTTATATTTTATCATAGAAGACCTATTGCTTAATAGTTATTTACAGAAAAAGTTTCACATACGGTTGAAAGCCTTGGTTATGATAGCTCAAAGTTAGTAAACGCAACGATGACTAACATTTATTATTTATATAGTTACAAATTTTAGGGGATCTTACGACCCTTATATAAGTGCGCCCCAAAAATATAAGTTATTTTTCACTCTTTATGATACACTAGCTTAAATTTTTCTTATAACTTTTCCTTTTTATCTATGATATACCAGTGATCTCCTCTCTCTTACAGGGCGAGTCCCTTCACTGAAAGAACTTGCATCATCATACTTAAGCTTTATTACCTCTTTTGCCTTTTTATTGATAAAAACCCCACTTCACCGGTTTTCCAATCTCCTATCCTTACCTAGCCAGTCCTTCACTAAAACCGCTTTGCTTCATCATACTTAGGCTTTATTACCTCTTCCCATTTTTATTGATATAACCATATACGTCTTTACCACCAAAACCAGTCCTTCATTGAAATCTACTACTTTATCATACTTAAACTTCACTACCTCTTTCCCTTTTTTATAGATAATACCACGCTTACCGTCCTTATCTACCTCAGCCAGTCCTTCATTGAAATAACTTGCATTATCATACTCAAGCTTTACTACCTCTTCTCCTTTTTTATTGATATAACCATACTTACCGTCCTTCTCTACGATGCACATTCCTTCATTGAAATATCCTACTTTATCATCACTTAAGTTTTACTACCTCTTCTCCTTTTTATTGATAAACCCCACTTGCCGTCCTTACCTACAAAAGCCATTCCTTCATTGAAACGTCCTACTTCATCGTACTTAAGTTTTACTACCTCTTCCCCTTTTTTATTGATAAAACTCCACTTGCCGTCCTTACCTACCAAAGCCAGTCCGTCACTGAAATGTTGTACTTTGTCATACTTAGGCTTTACTACCTCTTCCTCTTTTTTATTGATAAAACCCCACTTGCCGTCCTTCTCTACCGAAGCCATTCCTTCATTGGAAAACGTCCTACTCCATCATACTTAGGCTTTTTACTACCTCTTCTCCTTTTTATTGATATAACCCTCACTTGCCGTCCTTACCTACCTCAGCCAGTCCTTCATTGAAATATCCTACATCATCATACTTTCCAACCTTACTATCTCTTCCCTTTTTATTGAATAAACTCACTTGCCGTCCTTACCTACCTAGCCAGTCCTTCATTGAAATATTCTACTTTATCATACTTTCCAACCTTTCTATCTCTTCCCATTTTTATTGATACAACCCCTCTGCCGTCCTTACCTCACCAAAGCCAGTCCTTCAATGAAAGCTACTACTATATCATACTTTCCAACCTTTACTATCTCTTCCCTTTTTATTGATACAACCATCCTTGCCGTCCTTATTTCACTCCTAGCCAGTCCTTCAATGAAAGCTCCTACTTCATCATACTTAGCCCTCGGCAAACACCCTCCTGTCTGAAATATCCCACTATCATAGCCAGAATTAACAACACTGAAATCTTTTTTAACATTTTCTTCATTTCCTTTTTCCTTTCATCTCATTAAACTTTTAACCTTTCTTTCCTTCCTTCTTCCCGACATATGCTCTCAAGGATGTATATCTATGCCTTTCAGAGTGTCGTTTCATGTCGCCTCGATTCTAACCTTCGCCCTCCTTTTCCCTATAAAAGCAAAAACGCCTTAGGCTTTACTACCTCTTCCCTTTCTTTCTTTATAATTAAAATAAATTATAGTATTTAACTTTATCTTGTTATTTTTCAAGTAATAAGTTTAACTTATACACAACTATCACTCCAATGGTATAGAATTTAACACCAGTCTTCCAGCCTTATACTGAGTCCAAACAACTTTACCATCAAAGAGTATAGGGGCTTCGTCTGTTACTATCATATTTTTTTCTGTCTTAATATCGGAAAGTTTATTCCCATTCTCATCAACAATCATATACTGAAGCACACTGCCTTTGTCGTTAATCTCTACTATCTGCCCATCTTGTTTGTCCAAGGTAATATTCAATTTATTCCAAATAAGCATCACCCTGGTGTCATCTAACTTGACCATCTTTGGAGCAGTGTAGGTAATATTCTTGTCCTTTGAATAATCAGTATACTTATTCTCATTTACTTCCAAAAGTGTTTTTATCCAATGTGTAGAGCACTATATCTCTTTTTATATACATCTTTTTCCTTTTTATCGTGTAACTATTAAAAGCTCTTAACCTTTGAATAATCAACCTATTAACTCCAACAAGAATCTTAGTACTCATATTAACCGTAGAGCCAATTGAGACACCAGTTTGGTTACCATCACCAAAGACAGAAAGTATCATCTTATGATTCGTTGGTGAGAATATTTTATTTTTCTACAGTGTAGAAATCTCCTTCTTCAAAAAGGATTAGAAATAAATTTTAAGATTTTTGTATTCAGCCAATTTGCTGAAATCCTCTTGGATATCCGTCACCATGGTCAATTGTTATAAATTCATCACCCTCAGTCAAAACAAATTGATTAAAGCTATGACTAACATGGTTTCTCTGAAAAGCTCCTAAGTCATCATCATTTAAAAGAGTCATATCATCTTCATCAAATCCTATTGTAAGAGAGCTCTGATGACCATCATACCTTCCTCTTGCTGTATGGATTAGGATAATATTGCCTATTTCACCCACATCTTAAAGAGCTTGCACCAAAAAGATCTTTTGTAAATGCACCATACACAGAAAGCTTACCTAGTTCATTGAAGTCCCTATCATATTTAATAATCCTATGTACCTCTTTATTGTCACTCATCTATCTTATTATCATTTCCAAAAATAAGATAGTTATATTCCTCTCCTCTGAAAAAGCCTCCAAACTTCTCACCCTGATAGATGATTTCTTTCTTTGAAATTAGATTACCCTTCTTGTCATATCGGCTTGCTATAATTTTACTCTTTTTAGTATCATTTTTCTTATTTTCAATCCTGACTCAAACCTCCATCTTCTTCATACAAATAATTACCTATGAGTGTTTGCCCATCTTTTCATCTATGTCATAAGACGATATATCATCCACAGAAGTATTATTAAAATCATAGCTTTCAATAGGCTTTTTCTCTGCTTTTTTAACTCGATTAAATTCTTTGGAAGTTTTGTGAATAGCAATAATTTACTCTTTGATATATTTTTATCAGATATTAAGTCAAGCTTTTTGGCAAGCTCATCAAAAATCTACAAGCATAACTTTTTTCTGTATATTCTTTCCAAACTTCCTGCCAATACGAATTGAAGCTTACCTCTTGGACTTTAACTTTAGTTTACCACATATCCTTTAATTGATATATTCTTACCATCAATGCTAAACTTTATATTTTCCGGTTTACCTTTGATACTTTTAGGAAATTTCATACGCGGTTATACTTTTTATAATCTTCTACATACTTTTACCTCTCTTAACTTCTACATTTCTTTTTAATGGCATTAACTTTAATCTTTTGCCTCACCGCCGGTTAATACTAAGTTCTCAAAGAAATCTTCCACTTCTATATAGAGCTTATCATTCTTCCTATCTACATAACAATCCACTTCAGCATTATCATATCTCCTTCCTTCACATATAGGTTCAAATCTCTTATATATTTTTCGTCTGATTTCTCACCTTTCGCATAAACCATTGTCACATCTTGCTCATAACACGCCCCTATAATAAATACCAATACCAAAAATTGAAGTAAATACTACTATCTTAATATGTTCTATTAATTTCACTCTTTTTACCTCCATAACAACTAAATTAATATCCATTTAATACCACGCATAACTAATTTTATCATATTCGATAGGAAGTAACTGTTTTTCCTTTTTGAATTGATAATTCCCGTTTTCCCATCTTTTTCCACAATAAAAGCATCTGTTTTATAAATATCATCTGTTTTTGTCACAAATAGACGCTATAACTTCCTTTCCATTCCTATCAATTAAACCATACAGATATATCCATTTAGACCATACTTGCCGTTTTCTTAATACCGGCAAATCCATTATTAAACTCAATTTTTAATCTCACTCTTGCAAGGATAAATCATCTTTTAGTAATTAATATTTTTCCATATCTATCAAAGATTAAATTAGTTTTAGTGTTAGAATCAATAGCCAAGACGCTTACTCCATCTCCACCTTAACCTTTATTTATCGGATGATTTTCATCTACAAGAGTGGACTTAACTTCATCACCTCTCATCTCAAGCGAATACAGTCTTTCTCCTTAATAGCTACACTGTACTTTACTTGATCTGACGCTAGGGTTTTTGCTGTGTTAAATGTGCTAATAGTCAAAGTTACTGCAAGTACCATTGAAATTCTTTTTAACGCTTTACTCAACATATTAAACCTCCTCGTATAATAAGATATTTATAATATTTATTAATCCATAACAAAAAAGCTATCCTGCTTTGCGGGGTTTCCATCTGCAGTATATTACATAAACCTATCTGCATATCATCGTATCTATGCTATATCTCTTGGAGTTTTATAGTTAACAGGGTTTTTAGAGGAATTACCTATTAAACAAAAAGAACCACCAAGGCTCAAAAAGCCCATAGTAGTCCTTAAATTACATAATAAATCCTTATTCAATTTTTCAAAAGTCCGCAAAAGCTGATTAGCTTGATGCTAACTCGATATAGACAAGCTACTTTGCAAAAGCTTTTTATTGTAATATCCATAACTAATCCTCTCACAAAGATTATTATCTTATTCTACCAAAAATCTTTATTTATTTCAAGTAATTTTGAGTATTTTAACATAAAAAGTGTAATTACATAAAATATCCCTATAATTAGCTCTTAGTAACTATTTAGTGGGAATGTTCTTCATCCTCTTAACAATACTATATATTCTATTTCCACAAATTTATTGATGAAATCAAGTTTTCTACTTTACTGTAAAACAAATATCGTTTAAGAGATTTTCTTTACTATCTTATGATACTCCACCAATGAAGTTAAAGGTCACTTACATAAATTCAACAATGTTCTCTACTTTCTCGTTTTACAATTGATAGAAAAATCCCATTGCAACTTCTTAATTGAAATTGCAATAGGGAAATATGTACCCTTATCCAAAAAGATCACTATGTGTTCCAGTTCTCATCAAATACAAGTAAAGATCTATTCCATCTATTTCATACATTAGAAAGCCAGTCAGGTGCAATATGACATTCTCTATACTGTGCAAACTTTCCACTTAATTGGTGGTCTCTATTATTAGGATTCAGTTTTTCTCCCTGTCGCCAATTTCTTGATAATATCAGCAATGAGATTCATGTTGTAACCTCTTTTTTAGCTCTTTTAAGGTCTTTTTGAAATTTCGCAGTAGGCCTCATTGTATATTTTATGCAAGGAGTTCCTCCATCATCCTATCAACATCTGTATATGCTTTTACCAATGGAATTATCTTTCTTCATAGCTTCCACTTCTTTAATCGCATCAATTGTATCTTTATTGGGTATTTCAAACGTATTACATCCTTCATATATTTTAAAAAGATTACCTTTTACATTTTCATGATTTTTAGTCACAATATTTTTTTATATGCATCATATGTTTCCTATCTAAAGTAAATGAGCAAGTAACTGTCTTTGTATCAGCCATAGATTTTTCTCCTTATTTTAAGTTAGTCTACTTAGTAAATATACAACATTAGTATTACTTATGTCAATTGAATTCCCACAATTCACCATTACAGCGAAACGAAGTCCAAGTATTTCTATGTAAACATTACCACCTTCTACTGATTGCTATTGTTATCCTCTAACCGACACAATATTCTCTTTTTCTACCAGCCTGTTTATAAAGCTTGTTCTGTCGTAGCCTGCTGGGAACAACAGCTCAAAATCAATCTTGAGATTGTTGCCATCTCCCTTGGTTATCTTAATCGCTTTGATTTCTATTTTCTCTCTTGTCATATACTCTTCAAGCTCTTTTACTGCTCCATCTGATTTTTGTAGAACAACTCTCAGATTATCCTGAAAGGCCTCATTTGATAAGAATCTTACCCTGTGGAAAACTACCTGCATTACCAGAATCATCACTGTACTTATGGTGGCAATGAACTACTGTCCTGCACCCATACTCATTCCCATGCCGGCTGTAGCCCATATGCCTCGGCAAGAGTTGTAAGACCGCTTACCGAATTATTATTTCTTACAAATATAATTCCGGCACCAAGGAAACCTACTCCACTAACTATCTGAGCAGCAACTCTAGATGCATCAAACTTATCCATATCATAAAAACCATATTTTGATACTACCATAATTAGAGCTGCTCCAAGCGCCACTATTGCGTGTGTACGCACTCCCGCCAGCTTATTACGGTTCTTTCTCTCGAAGCCGATTGCGACTCCCAAGAGTCCTGCTAGAAATATTCTTAAAGCAAATTCTCCCTGAAAGATAATCTGATCCCTCAACAAGTCAAGTATAGCGTCCACCTCCTAAAAATAATATCACCATCTAATAATATCGGCAAATATCCATATATTATCAACAAAAATCACCAAAATCTTTTTAAATAAATCCAAGCCAAACTTTTTCCACAACCAGCCTATTATCCATATCAGTGTAACAAAAAGATGATACTATCTTTCAAGTATAATTAGTATAAATTAGTGTTATTTGACAATAGTAGAGCACTAAAAGTCTCCACAACATTTGCAGAGAGACCTATGTATTACTTAATTAAATTATAGAATTAGTTGCCCATCTGAGCGCAACTTCATCAGCAAAGTTCTCGATCTTCTTCTCAAGACCTTCACCAGTCTCAAAAACGAACAAAAACCTGTAAGAGCTTTATGTCTGCTCCCTCAGCCTTAGCTACGCTATCGATGTAGCTCTGAACTGTTTATGTCGCTATCCTTAACATATACCTGGTCAATCAAGGCAGATTTCCTTAAGTTCCTTGTTAAGCTGTCCCTTAAGAATGTTCTCAAGAACGTTAGCAGGCTTACCTGATAACTTAGGATCATTTGTCGCCTGAGCCTTAAGAATCTCTAACCTATGGTCAAGATATTCTTTAGAAACGGCATCTCTATTAAGGCATGTAGGGCGCATAGTCGCTATCTGCATAGCTACGTTTCTTGCGCTTCTTTAATAGCCTCATTAACTACGTTAGTCTTAAGAGCTACAAGTACACCAATTCTGTCGCTGTGGATGTATGACTCAATCCAAGCCATCATTCTCCACAAGCACTGCAAATCTTCTGATGTCTATGTTCTCACCGATAACTGCAATCTGCTCTGTAAGAGCTGTCTTTATAGACTTTCCTGCCTCAAACTCTTCCTCAAGGAAAGCTCTCTATATCAGCTGATCAGCTGTCTTTAAGAGCCTTAGTCGCTACCTGATTAGCAAATGTAGTGAACTTCTCATTCTTAGCAACGAAATCAGTCTCAGAGTTAATCTTCAACAATTGTCGCACTCCTTCCGTCTTCTGCAACTGTCACGCACAAACACCTTCAGCCGCAATTCTCTCAGCCTTCTTAGCGACCTTCATAAAGCCGTTTTCTAAGCCATTCAACTGCCTCTATCCATATCTCCATCAGTTGCACCCAAGTGCCTTCTTGCAATCCATCATACCTGAGCCTGTTATTTCACGAAGCTCTTTAACCATAGTCGCTGTAATTGTCGCCATTTTCTCTTCCTCCTATATTCTTTATCTAAATAACTATCATATTATTCTTCTGTAGCAACTTCTTCAGTCGCGATCACCAACCTGCTCACCCTGATTAGCCTCGATAACAGCATCAGCTATCTTAGCAACGATGAGCTTTACAGCTCTGATAGCATCATCATTACCAGGAATTACATAGGTAAGTTCATCAGGATCACAGTTAGTATCAGCGATACCGATAACAGGAATATCAAGTGTATGTGCTTCCTGAATACAGATTCTTTCCTTCTTAGGGTCTACTACAAAGATAGCGTCAGGAAGCTTCTTCATTTCCTTAATACCGCCAAGGTTCTTCTCAAGCTTCTCCCAAGCCTTCTTTATCTGGATAACTTCCTTCTTAGGAAGTACATCAAATGTACCGTCTTCGCTCATCTTCTCATACTCTTTAAGCTTTTATGATACGGCTCTTGATTGTCTTAAAGTTAGTAAGCATACCACCAAGCCATCTCTCATTTACATAGTACATACCTGAACGAATAGCCTCATCCTTAACTGCTTCCTGAGCCTGCTTCTTTGTACCAACAAAGAGGATGGTTCCACCGTTAGCTACGATGTTCTAATAGCCTGTGCAGCTGTATCAACCATTCCTACAGACTTCTGTAAGTCAATGATATGGATACCGTTTCTCCTCGGTATAGATGTGTGGAGCCATCTTAGGTTCCATCTTTCTGGTCTGGTGTCCAAAATGTACACCTGCTTCAAGTAACTGTTTCATTGAAATAACGCTCATTTTTCTACCTCCATGGTTTTTTCTTCTGCCTGTTTCCAGCGTCTAACTGCCATACCCATAGGGCACCATCAGTATAAAACAGATGATGATTTAATAGTTACAGTATTCATAAAAATACCCCTGCACATTTTTAGCGCAAGGTATATTCTAGCATAAAATACTGTATATTGCAAGCACCCGTTTACATTAGTTTAGATGACTTCATCAATATATAAATCTTTTCTTCTTGACAAATCTATGAAATCACTTCCGCCACAATCATAGGCTTAGACAAATATACTTTATTGGTCATTAACACCTTTGCTTCATGTCCATCATTTAAGACAACTCTGGTTCCTATGAAATTATCTGCAATATGCTTTAAGAATACCGTATACATACCTGCATCGTACTTCTGTATACCTTCATCTTCAAACATCCTGATAACCTTAAACGGACAAATCATACCTCTGTAAGGTCTCTCAGAAGTGATGGCATCGTAAATATCAACAAGTGCAATCAACCTTGCATAAGGATCTATTTTTAGGGATTAAATGGGTTGGATACCCTGTTCTGTCTCATTTTCTGGTGATGCTACAGTAAAAGATTTAGCAAGATGAGGGTTGGCATTCATCTCCTTAAGAATCTCATATCCGGCTACCGGATGATTACATATGATTTCATACTCTTCATCTGTAAGCTTACCAGGCTTCGTGATAATCTCAGATGGAATGGTAAGCTTTCCAATGTCATGGTAGAGGCCACACTGCTGTGCAAGGGCTATTTCTTTGGAGAACATCCGAGCCATTCTGCAAGTAGTCCTGCAAGCAGGGCAACATTAAGGCTGTGTACATAGCAAACATCGTCAAAACGGCGTAAGTTTGAAAGTAAGTCAAAGATAGGAAGGCTCCCTTCCGGCATAATCAAATCTCCCATTATCTTCTTTGCCGTTGTCTCTAAGTCTGCATCCGGATTGCCGTCCACTATGCGGTTCAATGTACTTCTTAACTTGACAACACCCTGAGGAGAACTTACCTCTAGAAAGAGCTTTATAGTCAGGACTCTGCAGAACCTTTTCATAGTACGAATATCTTTCATCTGAATATGACACCGGTTTGGCAGAAGCCTTTTCTAAGTCCTTCTTTTCCTTAACAAATACAAAAGAAACTTCGTTATTTTTGAGCTTTTCTATACTTTCATTATCTATCTCTTCTCCTGAGGATAAGAAGCAAACCTGTTTCTTGTATGCACATCTCATTATGTAACCATCCCGGGCTGTAATTCTCCACATCTTTTTAATACCATAATTGTCCCTCATCAAAAAGTTATTAGTTATACTTCTATTATACCTATTTTTATAATGATTATCAACTCAAAAAGACAGATATTGCAATAACGCAATACCTGCCTTAATAATCTTAATACATGATTACTTAAGTGTAACCTAGCTCCTGCCTCTTCAAGCTTAGCCTTGATAGACTCAGCATCTTCCTTTGAAGTAGCTTCCTTGATTACCTTGAGCAACTTTCAACTGCTCCCTTAGCTTCCTAAGACCAAGGCCTGTAAGCTCACGAACAACCTTGATAACCTTAATCTTCCTCTGCGCCTACCTCTGTAAGCTCCACATCAAATTCAGTCTTCTTCAGCCGCCGCGCTGCACAGCGCCTGTCAGTCAGCAACTACAACACCTGTCGCAGAGATACACCAAATTCTTCCTCGCAAGCCTTTACGAGATCGTTTAATTCAAGTACGCCTCATGCTCCCTTTAATGGCATCGATAAATTCCTGAGTTGTCATATTAAATACCTCCATTAAAATTAAATGATTTTTCGGTCATATTTTTGACCATCTGATACAAAATTAAGCTTCAGCTCCGTTACCCTGCTCTCTGCAATCTGGTTAAGAACACGAGCGAAGTTGGTAATAGGTGACTGTAAGTCGCCAAGGAGTTTGGAAATAAGTCTCTCTTGAAGGAATGGTAGCAATAACATTCATTCCCTTTGCGTCATAGTAGGTTCCCCTACAACGCCGGACTTAATCTCAAGCTCTTTTGCCTGCTTTGCAAAATTAGACATAATTCTTGCAGTGATAGTAGCATCCTCGTAAGAAAAATGCAACAGCTGAAGGTCATCCTTCCAATCCACATCTAACTGTGAAAAATCAGTTCCTTCAAAGGCACGCTTTTTAAGAGAGTGTTCTTGCATACCTTGTATACAACTCCTGCCTCTCTTAACTCCTTACGGAGCTTTGTGTCCTGCTCAACAGTGAGTCCACGATAGTCAACTAAAACTATAGAGCTTGCTTTTTCAACATGTCCCTTAATTTCGTCAACTATTGGCTGTTTGATTTCAACTTTAGGCATAATCTTCCTCCATTCCGAAACGCCTGTAGCCTAAAGGCTGGGATAGAGCGTTTCTAGTAATATCCCCTTACTGCTTGAAGTCAGATGAATTATTGAATATACACAAATAAAAAAGCCTGAAACTGCGAGAGTTCAGACCGTAATATTCCTAAAAATAATTACATCCCTCGGCAGGCGTTTCCACTTTACACATCTTAACTGATGTACCTGCTGTCTTCGGCAGTTGTTCTTAACGAACGTTACTATTTATAACATATTAGAAAGTTGTTGTCAAGCATTATTTTTTTAAGGATTTAGGCAATGTTCTAGTTTATTATTCCCCTACTAACTATTACCGTTGATACAGGATTGCTACAGCAGAGCTTTTCGCAATCCTTGAAAATAAAAAACAGGGTTGACAGCAACCAAACCAACAACCCTGATGATAAAGACTTAAGCTGGCGACGGGAGTCGGACCCGTGACCTCCGCACTACCAATGCGACGCTCCTACCACCTGAGCCACGCCAGCAACACGTTACTCTTTTTAGAGCAACCTTTAGACATTCTACTAAATTTTTAGTCTAAATGTCAAGTATCATTTTATAAACCTTCACTGCCCCTATAATACCTGCATCGTTTCCAAGTTTTGCTGCCTCTACTGTTAACCCAATAGCAAAATTAGGCATTACACTTTTAAGAACCTTCTCTTTTACTTTATCAACGAAAAATTCCTTCTGCCCGGATACTCCTCCGCCTAAGATTATCATTTCAGGATTGAAGGTATGTACAAGTCCTACCAGTGCCGCTTGATATGTAGTTTATCCATTCATCTACATACTTCATAACCATTTCATTTCCTGGCCGCCACTTCCTTAAATATCCACCTTCCATCAACATCATCAGCTTCAATTCCTTTTATCTCTCCAGAGATAACAGCCTCTTTCACCTTTCTTACGAGGGCACTTGTAGAGCCGTAATGCTCTATACAGCCCTTGTTACCACAAGAGCAGTCTTCTCCGTCAACATTGACAGGTATATGGCCTATCTCGCCTGCAAAGCCCTTTCTGCCAAGCAAAATCTTAGAGTCTACTATTATTCCTCCGCCAACTCCTGTACCTATTGTCATAACAACAACATTTTCCTTACCTCTTGCGGCACCCTTCCACATTTCTCCAAGAGCTGCGGCATTGGCATCGTTTAATACAGCGGTCTTTACGCCAAATTCACTCTCAAATCTTGACCTGATGTTAGTACCTCCCAATTTTGATATGTCCTGCAGAGCCCTCTACTATGCCAAGCTTAGTGTTTATACCGCCCGTAGCAGATACACCTATACCTGCAATTTCAGTGAAGTCTTTGTTGTTGGCTTCCATAAAAAGCCTGGCACTCTTAACCACAGTTTCAATAATGGGCGTTTCATAATTATCGAATTTTACAGGATATTCTAAAAACCCTGCTTATCATAGTTCCATCAGCGTCTACAAGTCCAAAACTTTACTGCTGTACCCCCAATATCAATTCCCAAGTAGATTTTATCAGCCATATCCTTTTTCTCTCCCCATTGGTAGTCTATATTACTCCACTTTTATATCTTATTCCCATTAAAAACAGTCCCTTGGCAGGCAAGGTTGTTCCAAGATGTCCTCTGTCTTTTCTTTCTATGATAGCAGGGATGTCTTCAGGTTTTATCTTTCCTTCCCCGACTTTTACAAGTGTTCCCGCAATTATTCTAACCATGTTGTAGAGGAAGCCATCACCTCTAACCCTTATAATAATGCCATTTCTTATGGTTTCTTCCACGTCTATCTGAAATACAGTTCTTACCTTATCTTCCTTATCAGTCTTGGCTGAACAAAAAGAAGTAAAGTCATGCCTTCCTTCTATGAATGAGGCGGCCCTTCGCATAGCCTTGATATCTAAAGTATGTTTCACATTATGACTGTAGAGCCTGTCTGTTGGAAACGGGATTCTGGCAGTATTTATATGGTATTCGTAAGTCTTATCTATTACATTTCTTCTTGGATGAAATAGAGATTCGACTTCTATACTGTCCATTATTCTGATACTGTCAGGAAGCTTTGTATTAAGTGCAGGAGCCAATTTCTCTGCAGGAATTGTAGTGTCTGAGTCAAATACAGCCACATTGCCGTAAGAGTGTACACCTGCATCAGTCCTGCTTGCGCCTATCGTGATAATATCCTCCCTCAAAAGGCCTGAGAGTGCATCATTTACAAAGCCCTCAATTGTAGGTAGTTCAGGTTGATATTGATAGCCACAGTACGCAGTTCCATCATAGGCAACAGTCAACTTAAATCTCTTCATTACTCAGACTCCAATGTATTTGTTAGCCAGTATATTTACGACTATTATGAGCCCCACATAGGCAAAACAGGTGATATAGGCAACCCCGTCACGCCTTTTATACTTGAGGGGCTTCATCTTGGTTCTGCCTTCTCCACCGTGATAACACCTTGCCTCCATAGCCATGGCAAGGTCAATTGCCCTCCTAAAGGCAGATACAAAGAGAGGAACCAGGATAGGTATGAGTGCTTTTGCCTTTTTTATAAAACCTCCGCTTTCAAAATCAGCACCTCTGGCTGACTGCGCCTTCATTATCTTATCTGTTTCTTCAAGCAGTATAGGTATGAATCTAAGAGCTATCGACATCATCATGGCTATTTCGTGAACAGGTAAACCTATTTTCCCAAATACCGATAATCCTTTTTCCATACCGTCTGTAAGCTGGTTTGGGCTGGTAGTAAGAGTAAGCACAGATGAGCCTATTATAAGAAGTACAAGCCTTATTCCCATAAATATAGCAGTTCTAAGGCCTTCTTCCGTTATCCTCACATTGCCAAATAAATGTATAAGCTCCTTACCCGGAGTTAAGAACATATTGAAGACCACAGTAAACAAGAGCAATATAAATACTGCTCTGAGACCTTTGATTATAAACTTAAAGGGTACTTTTGATAGCTTGATAACTGTACCCAAAAAAAAGGTTACCACTATGTAGCCAGTAAAACTGCTGAATAAAAACAGTGATACAATGAAGATTATAGTTCCCGCAAGCTTGACTCTTGGATCAAGCCTGTGTATAACCGAATCTGCAGGATAATATTGTCCCTATAGTTATATCTCTAATCATTATACATCCTATCTATGTTAAAGTATTCACAATGTCAAGCTTTTCAACTAATTTTTATAGTCTCATTAAAGCTTTTCTATAAATCGTTGTAGATTTCAAAGTATTTGACACCTATTTATCCAATATTTTTAGAACTATGTAAGGCCTTTAATATTTCTTTTTGCCTCTTCTACAGTAGAAACATCCGTATCCACATTAGCTCTAAGTCCTTTCATTTCCTGCATCACATAGGTAATCTGAGGTGCTGAAAGTCCCATTCTCTCTAATTCCCTTATAATGTCTGAACACTTCCTAGGTGTCCCGTCAAAAGCAACCTTGCCGGAATTCATAAGCTATAATCCTGTCTGCATACTTAGCCACATCTTCCATGCTATGCGAAAACTAAAATTACTGTAAGTCCTTCTTTATGGAGCTTTGCTATCTGATCTCAGGATTTCATCCCTGCCCCTGGGTCAAGGCCGCTGTAGGCTCATCCAATATATGATTTCAGGCTCCATGGCAAGGACTCCCGCTATTGCAACCCTTCTCTTCTGCCCGCCTGACAGCTCAAAAGGCGAATCATCATAACATTTTTCAGAAAGTCCTACCTGCTTTAATGGCTTCAAAGGCTCTTGGGTCAACTTCCACCTTGCTAAGGCCTAAGTTTTTAGAGTCGAACTTCACATCTTCAAGCACAGTTGTCTCAAAAAGCTGGTGCTCAGGGATACTGAAACACCAGTCCTACCCTGCTTCTAAGACTCTTCATATTGAAGTCCTTATCATATATGTCCTGTCCGTCAAAATATATGGTACCACTCGTCGCCTTCTCAAGTCCATTAAAATGCTGGATGAGGGTAGATTTACCAGAGCCTGTATGCCCTATAATACCAATAAATTCACCCTTATTTATAGTAAGGCTCACATCATCAAGAGCCTCATAGGCTGTACCGGGGCCATATATATAACTAATATGATCTGCTATGAGTAACATCTTTTATGGCCTCCCTAAATTCTTCTACTGTAAGCACTGTTCCATCTATAGGAACTCCGCTTTGTTTACAGCTCATAGGCAAGCTTTGTTACCTGTGGTACATCAAGCCTGTAGCTTTCAAGCCTTTCCACCTCTGAAAATACCTCTCTTGGAGTGCCCTGCAAGACTACCTTTCCCTCTTCCATAACAAAAATCTTATCAGCATCTATAACCTCATCCATATAGTGAGTGATGAGGATGATAGTAATATTATCATTTTTATTTGAGCTTATGGACTGTCTTAAGCACCTCTTTTTCTTCCTATGGGGTCAAAACATGGCTGTAGGTTCATCAAGTACAATACACTTTGGCTTCATTGCCATTATCCCCGCAATTGCTACCCTCTGCTTCTGTCCACCAGAGAGCTTATTAGGTGAATGCTTTGCATAGCCTGACATGCCAACAGTGGCAAGGCTATCCTTTTACCCTTGTAAGTATTTCTTCAGTTGGAACACCCATATTCTCAGGATAAAAGCCAACATCCTCTTCTACAACAGAAGCAATTATCTGATTGTCAGGATTTTTGAAATACCATCCCTGCGCTCTGCCTGATATTTTAGTAAATTGCTTACATCTCTGGTATCATATCCATTTACCCATACTGCACCCTCAGTAGGTACAAGCAGGGCATTTAGGTGCTTGGCTAGTGTTGATTTCCCTGAGCCATTATGTCCAAGGATGGCAATGAAATCGCCTTCATTTACCTCAAGCTCAACACCGTCTATAGCACGCTCTATCTCTTCTGTATTTCCCTCTTCGTCACGTCTTATATATTCAAATACAAGATTTTTAATATCTATTATTCCCATTTAGTTATCCTTTTTCATCTTACAGACCTTAAGTAATCTGTTTCGATGAAAGTATAACACAAAACTTCTGAAATGATAAGTCTGTCTTTATATTTATTTAACTGTAGAAGAGCCTCTGTCAAGTAGTTTTGTTATGAGCTGTGGTCTAGTGATAATAGAGCCAACCACCACACTGAAAGCGCCGAGTTCTATAACTCTTTTCGCCTTTTCAGGCGTGTTTATATTTCCTTCTGCAGTTATGGTGCCTAGCATTCTTAATGATTTCGCGAAGTATAAAAAGTCGTTATCCACCGATTTTTCAGATGCTCACTCTGCTTTGTATAACTCACCATGGTAGGGCTTACAAAGTCAAAGCCAAGTTCATCGGCATGAAGTGCTTCCTCAATCGTAGAGCAGTCTGCCATAAAAAGCTGATTAGGGTACTTAACCTTAACTTCCTTGAAGAACTCATCTATCGTAAGCCCTCCCGGTCTCTTGCTACAATGGTCTGCATCATTTTGCAATTATCTCGGAATCTGACCTCCATCAGCTCCTCTATCTCTTTCTCATTGTAGGGTTATATACACATCTGAGCCTTCATAATCTCTTTTAACTATACCGATTATAGGAAGGTCAACATTCTTCTGTATCTCAGCTATGTCTTCTTTGGTATTTTGCTCTTATCCCTCTTTTGCTCCGCCTTCCTTTGCGCTCAGTGCCATTCTTCCCATAATGAAGGACGAATGAAGCGGTTCGTGCGAAAGAGCCTGACAGGATACTATTAACTTACCTCTTAACGAGCTTATTCTTTCATTCATAATATGCCTCTTTATAATTATTATTTTGAATCTATCTATATTATAACTTAGTTAAAAATTATTTTCAATAATCTCACTCATATTTAGGAAGCGCTTTCATTAACTTATATTAATTCATTGTTTCCTCAGTATTATCATTATATTTTATACAAGATAGACAATTATTTGAAAATATTTTCTCTAGAGAGAGAAACCTTTTACAGTTTCTCTTTGATATTCATATTATACAAGCTCGATAAGAACCTCCATAGTCGCATCTCCTTTGCGGAGACCAATCTTAACTATTCTTGTATATCCACCCTTACGGTCAACATACTTTGGAGCTATCTCGCATCGAAGAGCTTGTTTGCAAGATCAACAACCTTTAGTGTTTTTCTTTCTTCCGGCTGACCTTCCAGGACGCCTCTGTAACTGAGTAAAGTACCTTGTTCATCTGAACTCTTGCAGTACGACGATGTGGGAAGGTCTCTCTTAACCTCTTTTATCTACATCATAAGCAGTTACCTTTCTGCCATCATACTACTTCTAACAATCTTGCCACCCGCATCTCTGCGGATAACCTTTGACTTAACTGTAACTGGTTTCCTTTATCTTTTCTTTAACAGCAAGTGTGATAAGCTTCTCAGCTATACGGCGAAGCTCCCTATGGCGCGAGCCTCAGTGGTAACAATCTCATGATATAAAAGCTCTGTTACCTGACTTCTGAGTAAAAGCCTTTCTCTGACTTGATGTTCTCCAAGCTTTCTATGGCCAGCCATTTCCTATATCCTCCTCAATTATTCATCCTTCATTAGTGAAAAGTCCAAAGTGCCTTAATCTTAGCCTTAATCTCCTCAAAGAGACTTGCTCTCAAAGATTTCCCCAGCTTTCATCATCCCTCATACGTTTTTCCAACCAACTCCTGAACAGTGTTGATGCCTGATCTCTAAGACAGTTAAATGCACGAACTGAAAGTTCAAGTTCATCTATACTCATCTCAAGAACCCTGCCTCTTTCATTGTCAGGCTTAGTTACCTAACATCTACTACTTTTAGCATTTTTCAGATAGGTCAATGAAAGAATTGAGATGCTCACTCATTACTCTGGTGCAAGAGCTTACTGCCTCATCAGTGTCCCACATTGTACCATTGGTAAATACTTCCAACGTGAGCTTATCATAATCTGTCATATGTCCTACACAAAGGTATTTTCTATATTGATATTTACCTCTCTACAGGTGTATAAATAGAATCAATAGGAATAACATCGATTGCAAGTTCATCGTTCTTATTCTTATCGGCAGAAACATAACCATCATCCGCGTCCAATGCTAAAGTTCCATATAATCTGCTATTATCACCACCATTAAGGTAGCTATCACCTGGTCAGGATTGGTAATTGTAATGTCTAATCTGCCTGAATGTTGGCGGATTGTTACAACACCTTCTCCTTCAGATTCAATGTATGCGTCTTAGGTTCATCAGTCTCGTGTCATTTTCCTAATAGCAAGACTCTTGATGTTCATAATAATTTTCCGTAACATCTTCTTTCACCCGGGAATAGAACTAGCTCTGTGCTTAATTCCTTCAATTTTGACAGTTATTTACTCTTTGCCCCGGAAGAGATGAAAGCATAATTCTTTGAGCAGATTCGAAGGTGGTACCATAACCTCTCAAGAGGCTCTACACGAAGCGCCCGTATTTCTTATCTTCAGAAATCTCAGCAATTTCAATATTCGGTATCTTAAAATCAAACATTACAGGCTCCTCCTTTAAGTGTGTTATTCGAATTAATTACTTAGAATACAACTCGACAATGAACACCTCATCTACAGGAACATCTATCTGATCTCTTGTTGGAATCTCCTTAACAGTTGCTGTAAAGGTTCTCACGATCCATCTCAAGCCAAGCTGGAACAAGTCTTCCATTAGTTGCCTCAAGGACATCCTTGATTCTCTGGATAGACTTCTTCTTCTCTTTGATCTCAATCTTATCGCCTACTGCTACTGTATAAGAAGGAATATTTACCTGCTTGCCGTTAACAAGCACCATCTTATGACCAACCATCTATTTGCTTCTTTTTCTTGTTCTTGCAAGTCCAAGACGGAAAGATAACATTATCAAGTCTCAACCTTCAAGGAGTAATCATATATGATTCTCACTGTTGTACCATATTTAAGCTTTTGAGCCCTTTGCAAAGTGTATGGAAAGGCTTCTCAATACGCCGTAGATGAACTTTAGCTTTCTGCTTCACGAAGCTGAGCGCCGTATTCACTGATTTTTCTTCTGCTGTTACTCTGCAGTTCTTGTTGACTCTCAACAAGTCCCATAACCATTGGTTCTATGCCGAGACCCTGCATCTCTTTAATACAGGCACCATATCTCTTGCCATTTATTTTCCTCCTAAAATAATCTACCTCGAATTAAACTCTCTCACGCTTTGGTGGTCTGCATCCGTTATGAGGTACCGGAGTAACATCCTTTATACGGTCACACCTCAATTCCACAAGTTCTCTAAAGCACGAATAGCTGCTTCTCTGCCTGCACCAGGTCCCTGAACCATAACCCTCAACAGACTTTAATCCATGAACAGCGTAGCCTTTTGTTGCAGTCTCAGCCGCCATCTGAGCAGCATAAGGTAGATTTCTGGAGCCCTCTGAAACCAAGTCCGCTCGTACCCTGCCCCATGAAAGAGCATTGCCTTTCAGAATCTGTTAATGTAACTATTGTATTGTTAAATGATGACTGAATGTGTGCCTGTCCGCGCTCGACATTCTTTTCACACGCTTCTTTGTCACTTTTTGCTGCACCTTTGCACCAGCTATGACCTAAGAATCCTCCTCTTTAATTATTTCTTCTTATTTGCGATGGTCTTTGGACCTTTTTCTGTCCTAGGTTGTTCTTTGTGTGTTCTGTCCACGAACAGGAAGTCCTTTCTATGACGAACACCTCTGTAACAACCGATCTCCCTGAAGTCTCTTTGATATTCATAGCTACTTCACGACGAAGATCACCTTCAACCAGAACGGATTCTTCAATCACATCACGGATTTTTTTCCAACCTGTTCGTCAGAAAGATCCTTGCAACGAATGTCCGGATCAACAGCCGCTTTTGTTAAAAATTTCATTAGATTTAGCTCTACCAATACCATAGATATAGTAAGACCAATCTCTACACGCTTCTCTTGGTAAATCGACACCACTAATACGAGCTATTGAGCGTTTAACCTCCGTTATTTTTGAATTAATAGTAACAATATATGAATTTGCTATCGGAATGATGATTTCTACCCAGCCGCTTTTGAAACCGTACAACGAAATGATGAATTTCGAGGCGAAGAAATATTTATTCTTCATAATATAAGCAAAAGCTTATAAATACTGGTATCACAGATATGACTGGCTCACATTTCGGTGATATCCATAACGCAGAAAGCAAGACTCTCTAATTATTAATCTTAATCAGAATTATCCTGTCTCTGCTTGTGTTTTGGGTTCTCACAGATGATTCTGATTGCACCCTTCCTTTGATAACCTTGCATTTTTCGCAAATTGGCTTCACAGATGACCTAACTTTCATTTCTGAAAAACTCCTTTCTGAATAAAGTCCACTTTTATATACTAACATAGTCTACTGCAAGTTTCAAGTAAAATTTTTAAAATATTTTGGCGGATATAGATAAAGATCATAGTCTGAATACAGTTGTGCCACCTGAAACAGGATTTTTTTTTGTTATACCTCAAATATATATGCCCTAAAGCCCGTAAGCTCAAGTCCTGAATTAAACTCCACTGTGTCACCTGTACAAGGTCTGTCAGACCTCCATTTACATTATTGTCAAGGTTAAAGCAGCCTGCAGGACTGTTCTCCGCATTGATGCAGTATAATTATCATAATAAGCTTCCAGCTTTTCCCAAGAAATGCACATTGCTTCTTATTGTCATCTGCAACGACTTAAAGCTTCCAAAGCCAGAGCAGGGTGAAGCATTGTGTGCATTCAGTTAATTGGTGATATATCTGCAAGCCCATTATACAGGCTTTATCAAACGGTAACCGAGCGGATCTCCTTTTATCTGCCTGCTCCCATCTGCCCATAGTATAATTACAGGAATACCAAAGATGGTAAACATAAGCGCATAAAGGAATATGCTTCCTCAGCAAGGATACTGGCAAGCTCACATATCGTGGTTGTTCACAAAGCTCATCAGATGCCTCTGTATAGGTATTCAGTTCTCCTCACCGAACTGACGGTTTAGGGAATTATTTCAAATAAATTTACACTATTAAGGCTTGAATACACCCTTGTAGCACTCGTAGTTGGTAGCTGAATGACACATTTCATCATTCATAATCTGATTATAACTCGGCCTATCATTTCCTCCTCCATGAAAACTCCAGGCTTCATCTGACTGGTTTCGTATCTCAGCCTCTTTAAGTGAAGTCCCTGTCCACCATAGGCTACATCAAGCCTAAGTCCGTCAATATCAAATTTTTAACCCAGCCCCTACATCTCTATAAGGTAGTCAGTAACCGCAGGAGTCTTAGATTTAGCTAACGGTCATAATGCCCTTCCTCCCAGCCCCTCATATACCAAAGTCCGGTCATTATAGTTACTGTTGCCTCCAAAGTTGATAAACTAGTCTTGTACTGAGAATTCTTCTTTTTCGCGCATCCTTAAAGCCAAAGAAGCTTCCCTGCCCACGTGGTTAAATATCTGTCAAGTATCACCCTGATCTCCTTCTTTATGAAGCTCTTCTACAGACCTTCTTGAAGTCCCTCATTGGTTCCAAGCTTCCTCCTCACATCTATCTTTCTATAATCCCTTGTATTATAAAATATGTGTATCGGATTCAAATATAGAGAAAATATATCGTTCCACCTTATTTTTTAAGATGAGGAAATAGTCAATAACCTTCAGTATTCCTATGCTCCAGGTTACCGTTTATTTTCAAACCGGTGCCCGCAAAATCCCATCGGATAAAACTGATAAAACACTTTTTCATAAGCCTCCGTATCTGCTATTTTCTTTCCTATTTCTGTTTGATTTTACTTTTTGTTTGGTTCCTAGGTTTAGACCACCACTTACCATATGTATACCACCTTTACTGTCCTTGCTCTTAGCTCGAACGCTGAAGAAAACATATTTTTCTTTAAGGTTGCATTACATAGATGGTTGTAATCCCTTCTTGTCACTTATGGTACGTTAAGATTGTTCATACTCCTCGTAATTTACAGGAACAGCCATCTTTACTCTGTGCTGTCATAAGACCCCATTTCACTGGCTCTACTACAACAGCTCACATCATTATAGTTTATTATTTCCCATACATTATCGATAACAACCTTTTCCTTGCTCTTGTTTATATATATCCTGTCATACCGTCAAGGTCAACTCCACAGCGACATACCTTCATTGTTGAAGATAGAGTCGTATATTATTTTACACTTCAACTCACCGTTTTTGTCTATTGAGACCCCATCTTCCATTGATACTAACACTCAGTGAGTCCTTTGTCAAATTTCCCTGCTACATCATACTGAGGAGATATAACTTCTTCTCCTGATCCATCTATATATCCCCAGTTACCATCAAGTCTGACTCCCGCTCTGTTTTTCACTAAAATTCCTTTCATTTCATCATACTGGAGCACCATTACTTCTTCACCTTCTTTGCTGATATAACTTACCATCTGGCTTTACGCCAGCAAGTCCATCAGCAAAAGCAGTCACAGCATCGTATTTTACAGGTGTAATTTCTTTTCCGGATTCACTGATGAGTCCATTTACCTCCCGAGTTTGACCCGGTACGCATGAGGCTATATCATTTATTTCATCATATTTGGGAGAGTACATCTTTCACCAACTCAGCCACCAGCCTGTCATCTAGCACGACTTTGCTACAGCACCGTCAAACTTTTCTGATGTCATCATACTCACAGGAATTATTATATCTCCACTCAGTAGTAACAAGCGTTGCCATCTTTCTTAACCTTTTACACCGATGAACTATGAGTTTCTTTCACTTCACTGAACTTTGGGGGACGCAGTCTCCTTTCCGAGCTCATTTACAAAAGCCCCACTTCCCATTTTCTTAACTGCAATGCATATATAGTACCATAGCGTTATCATTTAGCTTTTCAACCTTCACATCCTGGTATATAAAAGCCTGTAATCTTCTTACCGCTAGTCTTTACAATTGCCCATTGCTTATAGACTTGACAGCCTTTACATCAGGAAATATCCCTATTTCCTTTTCAGTATTCAGAACCTACGAATTCTTTTGTTCGCTTGAAGACATATGTGTGATTGCTTCCAGCCATAGTCTGAACCGCTTTTATAAGTAATGTAGTCAATGGAACAAGGCTACAGCCTTTGTTAATATTTTGTTATACATAGTTTTTCTCCCTTTATTTATATTTTTCTTACCGGCAACCTCTTTCAAAGACTTCCTCATCAATTATGCCTATCAAAGCCCCTGTAACAGTTCCAACAGGTATAAGATACGAAAGATAGGTAAATACCACTGAGCAGTTTAAGTGATATCATAGCACATAAAAGCTGTCCGATATTATGCGCTACCCCTCCTGCTCATCTTACTCCCATCACCCCAAAGAGTCCGTCTTCTTTAGTGCTATCGTACAGCTAAACTTATCTCCACCTGAAAGCCCGTATATTGCACTATATAGGATTGCCAGTGAGACACTAAGATTATTCTAATAATCGACACTGTTATTCCTGCTTTTTGCCCACCTGTGTACAGAGTGGCAAGAACAACTATATTGCAAGCCCAGTTTCATCCGGGTATGTGAAAAGTTAAATGAATAAGAACCTCAATGTAGCTTGCTATGAGGCAAAGTAAGTGGGACACAAGAATTCCATACAGAGAAACTTTTTAGCCACTTTACAACCTGCAAACCCCGTCAATCTACAGGCTCTTCTTCATTTTGCATCCACTATCTTAGTACCACCCTTGTTTGGCGGGCAGACTAACATTTCTCCTGGCTTTGCTGATTTTTACCCTCGCTTTCCATACATTGTTTTGTCCGGGACAGCTTGGCCTTCTTCATATGACCTTTCATCCTTTATTACAAGTTTATTTCGTTGCCGAAATGAGAACCTTTCAAGAAGGTAAACTCATCCACTCCTCTTTAAGAGGATATTCCGACTTTTTCACCGTCAATTGAGATCAAACTACAGTTTTATTTCCATCGTACCTGCAGCCTGATTACATCGACCGCAGATGCCGCTCGCTATTACAAAGCAAAACCAATCCCACGTACATCATAATGTCACTCTTATATTTGTCACATTGTCAAAACAACTCCGTAATTTTCTTTTAACTCGCTAAGGAATTCAATCTGCAGGATTCATAGCCTGTCTCAAAAGTGGTTTCAACATCATATCTATAGTACACAGAATAATCCCATCAAGAGTTTTATGTAAAAAGGAATTTTCAGAGAAATTTTACTATTACATAAAAGCATATATATACAGATTTTAAGTTCACAATTAATAAGGTTTATTTATTTTAATTGGATTATACAGAAAACCGATTGAGTCAATTAAGACTATCAATCGGTTTACATATCTCATAATTTATTATCACTAATCTTAATTCTGGCTTATGTCACAGCCCCTCTCCACCAATACAGTTAGAGGAGAATCTGGTCTCTCACCTTTAATAGTCATATGTCGCCTACCGCAGTCTGCAAGGTTTAGTGGATATCCAGGTAGTTTCTCCTGCATGTTGAACCTCTTGACTCCTCCCTGTACATCATCAATGTAAGTTCTTTCCAGTACTCAAGTATTGCGACTGACTCTATCTTATCACGCGAGTCCCTATGCAGATAGCTTCCCTAGGTATGTCATATACAAAAGATACAGAGTTTTACCATCTTCTAGATACCGTAATCTCCCTCCTGCAAAAATAACCAGTGTTAAGGCGAGCCTGCATTTGTGTTGTATAGCCTCCTCATTTTTCCCTTATAAAAGCTTCCAAGTTCTCTTAGCACATTGTCTGTCTCTTCATCAACGACTGCATCTTCTCCTAGTTTACATATCAAGTGCAAAGATTGCACACCCGAGTGGTTGGTGGTGGTATCCACAAAAATTCTTATGACCTGGTCGGATCTTTTGTAGTGGTTGTCATCCTGCTGATAACCCCAGGAGATCATTGATAGTGCACAGAACTCCCACTCTCCCTCAGGTCTTTTCACGGGAAAGTCCTACGTAACGTGGTGTAAAGAGATGGTCACCATATCCAGCTAGCCTTGAGTTGATAATGATATCCTTGTTAAAAGAAAGCAACAGTCCTTTAGACTCAGGCGAGTCACTGAGCGCACTTCTCTCCCAGCTCGCCGTCAAACCACAGCAAATCTACATTACCATAGTGGTCAAAAGTTCTTTTAATTGATTTTCTGTCAACTCAAAGAAAAGTTTTTCCCATCTTTTTCATCCTGTACACCATCCTTAGGAGAGCTGAAATGATTACGCTGAGATTTGTCCTCAGGCTACTACTGGTAAGCACTTGGATAATCAAGGGTTGTTGCAATCTATCAAGAGTAATACGTAGACCCTATTTTTAATGCCGCACTGCTCTGAAAAAGCATCAACATATTCGCTTACTGAACCTTTGACGGGAGTTTGCTTTGGGATGTTTTAGGTCAGAGTACTTGGTGTCAGCGCCATTCCGTCATGAGTGTTTTGTTGTTGACCACCGGCACTCTTTGCTCCTGGCTTCCTGTAGTCAGCTCTGCAGTTTTTCATATCGTTTTCCTAGTACACTAAACTCGCTACTGCTTTGGAGCCATATAGATCTATCAGGAGATTTTCCTGTTATAAAATGACCGGGATTCTGCTACTCCCTTTTACTGCATATATTCACCAATAATGTATAACAATCCAAAGTTTCGCCTTTTTAAACCATTCATTCCTAATGGTACATCCAGCGCCTTTCTCATAACTTCTGTAAGAGTTCTTGTTTCCATCCAGCCTGTATTCCCAAAACATAATGCTCCAAAGGCCGTTGATCACCCACATATTCAGCCTTTTTCTTTGCAGGATTGTTCATCATCATAGCTTATAAATGTGTCTCCGTTAAACAGCACAGGCTACGCTTCCTCATCAAAATACCTCTTATAGCCATGTTACTATATTCTTTTACAAAGCTCACCGTAGATCGACTGACTATAACCACCTGTTGTTTGTCGACCATCTGATGAAAGCCGTTCTCCGTCAGGAACACCCTTCCCACATACGTGAATAATATGCGACACCAGAATCAGCTATCCCTGGGACTCCAGCCTCGAAAGCAAAGGCTGCCAACTGCAACACCTGCAAGATATCCTTTTTGTCATCCAAGAGATTGGTATGCGGTGTCCCGTAATGATGTGATATCCACTGCTCTTAAATCACCGGTCATGAAAGCTGAACATGAGTCGAGGTACTTTTCTACCCTCTCCCATATTGGTTGAGTTAATAAAATATCTCCTGCTCCTGCTTACGCCATGGTAAGCATAATAACTCTGCTAACAACACTAGGAGCCTAATATCTCTCTTGAGGTTATAATTAACTTTGATAAAATTTTCCTTGTCATCTCGCATTCTGTCTACATACCCGCCGTATGCTTATGCAAGGATACTCGGTCTACATCAAGCCCGTCAAGTTCGTATAATTATTTCTGCGGTCACGCATGTTGCAAATTTTTCTCTTCCTCATCCTCGCTTCAGCGCTCTGAAAACCCTCCTGCTCCCCAGCTCGATAGAGAGGACTAGCTTACACTCGGGGTTTCTTTCCTTATCCTCTCTAAATTTCCTCTCTGCACGCAATCGGGTGCGTAATCTACGCACCCGTTTACTCATATGCCCAAATGCCAGGTTAATGCGACACCAAGCCCTGTATGTCAGAATCACTTAGAGGGAGGTCACCTGTTACTTACATTAGCCTATAAGTTTTTCTCATTCAGTAGTACCTGCCACTCTATAGCTTTTCTTTCTTTATTTTAGCCGCTGTTCTTAAATCTGTTATATATGCCTCGTTATGAATCTCTATATATATCTCTCAAGGCCTATCTTGTTAAGAGAATCCCAAATAACCATCCCATTCTTTGTCGATGTCTCCTGTCACGATACACCACTTTGCCTTCTGCTCATCAACAACCTCTTGAAATGATCGGTTGACAGTGTGAGAAAAGCTCCTGCCTCATCGGGGCTGTGGTTCATAGTGGAAGAGAGCTTCTAGATATGGAGCATACATAGCCTCGTCTTTCAGCAGCCCTTTAACCTGCTCTTCTGTCTTTGTAAGTGTATTTTTCAACAACTAACTTTAGACATGTCCTTTGCTACACATATAGAGCCAGAGAGCTTCTGATATCTTTCCAGACTCTTTCAGCAGGAAGAACTCTCATACCTTTCCATCACCTCATTCGCGAGGGTGAGATGCCATACTGTAATTTCAATGAAGTAACAGGCTCATAGAAAGAATCCATAAAACGCATTCGCCGCTTCAGGATTCTTGCAAGCTGTAATGCACGAGTCCTCTACCCTTATCAATTGAGAAGTCCCCACATCCCCAAAGTGTTCCTGGTAATCCTACTCAAGAGGGAGCAATCGCAACGTACTCAACCTTTGCAGGGGTAACGGGTGCATCCGTTGGTGAGATAAGGTCACTCTGTCACTTTCCACTATCAATCTTTGCCATGACTGGTTGGTTATGATCCTGTGTGAATACTTCTTTGTCCAATGCAGCCATTCTTATACATTGAAGCAAGCCACTTGATATGTTCTTTGTAACCATCCCGAGGTTACAGCACACTACTTTGCATCGTCCTTAATCACATGTAGAATCTCTGACAGTAGTAATTTCCCCGAGCAACACCTAGTCAGCATCTCCGTTCCATACGTGATAAGGAGTGTGGGCTCGAATACAAAGCTCCTTTTCATCCTTCTCACCATTTCCGTTGGGATCTTCTTTCTACAAAACGTTTTGCTGAGGTTCTCAAAATCGAGGCTGTCTGATATCCTCTGGTACTCCTAATTTATCACACCAAGCCTTATTTATATTAAGAGTAGTTGACAGGCATTGGATCAGCCTTGCTCATTGATTACAGAGGCGACACATAACATGTATGTCCGTCAGGCATAGTTTATAGCCTTGCGTGAATCTCAGGACTTCTTCTCAAGAAATCTTCTAAAAGTGGGTGCATATCCGGCCCCAATCGGGTCTCTCCATAGATCCGATTATGCCCTTTGATCGTAGTAGCATACCTTCTTGAGCATTAGAAGTCCTGAGAATACCATGCGGCATCAGGAAGCTCAAGGTTAGAAGAAAGAATAAGACCTAGTTTCTCATCTGCACCGCGGCATATGGTTGTCCAAGGTATCACATCATTGCAGTTCTTCTCCAATCTCCTGAAAGATAGGACGTCCTCCATTCACCGCAACTCAGTGCACTCCTGGCCACTCGCCGTGAATTTTACAGTATCTTTTACTATTGGAACCCTTTCTTTAGCAACTTCGCTTTGCACCGCACTGCCTGCGCTTCCAGGGTTGGCAGTTTCTGCAGCCTTCTTATCGGAAGTCGATCGACCGCCACCTCCTCCTCGACAGCCGTGAATGTCACTGCACCATCGCGCACGATAAAGCAAGCATCCTTAATCTTTCATACTTTCCTCACGTTTATATAGATTTATTAAGCTCAACCCTTTACGGCTCCCAGCATCATTCCTCGTTGATAAAGTGCTGTGCACAAAAGGAGGCGTTAATAAGTACAGGAAGGAGATGAAACTATGATGACACCGTATTTGGCTAAGTTCCGCAAGCTAAGTTCTGGTCTCCAGTCTGTCCATACTTGTACTGTGCCACCAAAGGCATTTCCAGTTATCCTTGATGTAGATAAGGGCACTGAAATACAATTCGACCTACTGCATATATCAAACATTACTGCAATTACCGGCTTTGTCGGAAGAACTACCTTAAAAAGTATTTAATGATCACAACTTGTCCAGGGAGGAGGTTGGCAGTCAATCGACTTCCGATAAGAAGGCTTCAGAAACTGCCAACTCTGGAAGCGCAGGCGGTGATTGCAAGCAGTTGCTAAAGGGTTCCCAATAATGCAAAAGATGCTGTAAATTACGGCGGTTGGCTATGGTGAGCCGGGTTTGGGTGAGATGGAATCTGTCTTTAAGAAATTGAGAGAACTGCTGTGTTGATCAATGCCTGGTTGACAACGTGAACGAACTCGGCTGGAATGACTAACTACAACAGCGTATATTCTCGAGACTTAACAGAAAAGGCAACCTTATATCAAGCGCCAATGAGCATTGATTGGCTGAATATCACCTGGCCTGAAGATTCTTAATCGGGCCTGAGCTCTGTTTGATTTGCCAATATCCGCAGGCTGACTAACCTGTGAACGGTGTCGAGAATATTCGAACGGTTCCATTTGTATAACGTTTGAAAAATCCCCAACGAAACATGGCTCGGCCTACGCATCACGTATGGGGCTGAGTGCTGCTGCACGGTGGACAATATGATGGGCCCTAGCAGTGATTTGCGTAAACTGTCTTTAATATTCCTGCCAGCTGTGAGTAATGGTTATCCAACGGTTTCTAAGGACGGTACGTTGCGACCCAACCTGTGAAGAGACACTGCTGAGCGGGATGGTGAGGGGCAACCACAGCAGAAGATCTGACCGCAATGTTGATACGGTATGTTCATCACCTCAGCGATGAAAGTAGCAATTTCTAGCGAATCGGAAGGTCAGCAGGTTGTGTCTGCCACGGGCGAAGGCGGGTGAGCTGCTGACGACTGTCGTACGCTGTGAGCTCTTCGCGAGACGACCTGATGAGCGGGGCTGCATTCAGGTTGATGACTTGAAAGGTGAAGATGATGGCTCGGCTGTCGTTTAAAAAAAGGACAACGGACTGCCAACGGGCTCGGGCAATGAGTTCACTGTGGCGCGGGGCAATGAAACTGAAGGTGTTGCGAGAATATTACTCGAGATCAGAAAAACGCGAATCGCTGTCAATGCGGTGACCTCCCTGTTGGTGATTCATCAAGAACCGCCCGGTCGATGACTGACGTTCGGGCATGCGGTGTGGAAGGATTTACGTCGGGGAGACGAGAGAAGACCTGATTGTGTGGTCGACGTGAGAGGAAGAGACTGCGCATCGCTGGCAATGTTTCAGCACGGACGGGCGATGAACTGAGGATGTCGCTGCTGCGGTGCGGCAATGCTGTGCAAGGACCAGCTGTTGCAGAAGAAGACAGTGGGCTCCCAGGTGGGCGAGGCCATGCTGGCGTTTGGGCTGAGGGGAGGCATGACCAGCACCTCAGTGGCGGAGACTGCCTCGACGTTCGGCGCCGCCAGTGTTGGAGATTGAATGTCTGCAGATAGCGGATGGGCGTGTCTTACGGGCAGTGCTGCTGCGGCCTGCTGAATCTAACGGTGCTGCATGTCATGCGACAATGAAGATGTTCGAGAAAACGGCGCCTGGGCAATGGCTGGTTCTGATGACAATGGCGTCGGCAAATATTTATGGCGCGATGGTTGACGGAGACCGATTATGGCCAGATGATGATCACGAAAGGCGGTGACGTTTGGTGCAGGCTGATGGTAGAGGCTCTGCGAAGTTGGCGCTGGTGCGTGGTGGTGGTTTGGGCGAAGGCAGACCGGGCGGTGGCGAAATCGTTCGTGGCGGGGCTGAGACGCGGCAGGATGGCGAAGCTGACTGGCGTTTCGCCGCCGCAACCAGCGCATGGGTGAGTGGCACAATGCTCTGACCAGAAGCGGTCTGGCTGACTCCCGTCGGGGACTGACCGCTGGTGTTGATGGCACGAAGGCCGTGGATAACCTTCGATGTTTCGCGATAGTTATGGTTACGGTTGGCTACGAAAGGCTCTTGTTGACGAAGTGCACAGGCCAATGCTCGACGTGTGGAACTGCGGTTGTTTTCTTCGTGAGGACTGCTGCTGTTTCGCTGTCGTTATCGGCTTTCACGTGATACTTTTACGCGGATTATCGACGAGGATGACTGGCACCATATGGACGAGAATGCGCTCGCAATTCCGTCTTGACAGGCCGGAAAGGCGTGAACCGAATGAAATGTTGCTGGTGAGCTTCGCGGGGAAGCGCCATACATGCTGACCGACTGCGAGACTGCGACCTGCGAAGATGACAAACTCTGGCTGTCTTTGGCATGTAACCATTTCGCTCTGCGCTCGGCGTCGACCCTGTGCCGAGCACATGGAACCACGTGCCGGTGATTACTGACCAAAGGTGAATGGGTGCTGTATTCGAGAGGAAGCTGCTCTTGAATAGGTCGAAATGATGAAACCTTGACCAAGCCGATTGACCGGTCTTGTCGATCGGAACTTTTATTATGATGGTGAAATAAGCTGCTGTGAACTTAAGCTCGGCGGTAATGCTTTTCGCGATATCTGCGCGCAAGCTGTGAAGTATGATCTGCAGTTGATGTGGCGGACCAAGCGACAGTAATTAAGCTGTAAAAAGAAGACATGATGCTGGGCCTGACCGCGCGCTGTTTCTTTGGCGACTGGCGTGAAATAAACGTGATTGTCACCAGTCGACGGTGAAATCGAGTGTCGCAAGGGGTAATTTACCGCTGGCGAAGGACCTCGACGGGCGCGGCTGTAATGGATGAGGCGCGAAACAGCTGACTCTGATAGCTGTGTGGCGGATAGCTGGCTGGCGGTCTGCATGAAATGACTGTAGTGGACTCTGGCAGAAAAAGCTGTGTTCGGCTGTGAAATATCGTTCTTCTGCGCCAACAGCTGATGATTCTTATTCCATTTAACGACAACGGGGCTTGCCAATGTGTTCTTGCCGCGGGCGGGCCAAGGCGGGCGATGGGTGACGGTGAACCTGATCACTATGAGGAATACTGACTTTCAAGTGAGCCAATAATTTGCTCAATGACAGCATGGGCTGGATGCTGGGTGGAGTATTGGCATGGCGGGAGAAGGCGGCACGCATCGAGACGCTGCGCGATGCAAACGCCTGCGGGGCATTGTAACAAACATGCCTGCTGGTGAGAACTGACCGAGGGCACGGCAGGCGCGGTGAGGCGCCTGCGCATGTAAGCAAAACGTAACATGGCTGACCAGCGCAGGCTGGCGGCTGCGGATTCCATTGTTTCGTGCAAACCCGGTTCGGTATGACTGAGCTGTCACTGACGCAGGCGTTAAACTCTGAAAGCAAGGGACTCTTCCCCAATCGAAAATAAGTGCTGTCGCCTCAAC
>BNJS01002941.1_pt1 | contig 97537 bp, 139 predicted proteins | sample 8540461 | NCBI WGS metagenome assembly BNJS01 (sample SAMD00202454, study PRJDB9452) | human saliva metagenome | isolation source: human saliva | place: Japan | reverse complement strand
TAGGTTCAGGTGAGAGTTGAAAGAGTTTGAAGAATAGAAAGTAGAATGGGGAAATAAATGACAAATAGCAAATACAACTGGGAAAAACGAAAGTGACAAGATCTCAAAAAGCTAGTTTCTCAAGACGAAGAAGAATTCTTGAGTAAAAAGAAGGGCAAGAGAATTGTTTGATAATGAAATATTGAAAAAATATTCAAGTGGGAACTTTTGAAGGATTGAAGGAAATACATCGGTATTTGTTTCAAGAATGTTATGGAACTGCAGGAGAAAATACGGGAACATGATATTCGGAAAGGCGATACAGTATTTTTGTCGTGCCATGTATCTTGAAAATAATTTAAAGACAGTTTCTAAAAATGCCTGAAAATAATTTTGAGGAAATAATTGAGAAATATGTTGAGATGAATATAATGCATCCGTTTTATGAGAAATGGGAGAGCTACTAGGATTTGGCTGGATCAGATGTTGATAAGAAGTCTTGGAATGTGTGTGAATTGGCAAAATATTAATAGAAATGATTATTTATCGGCAATGAAAAGAAGTGTGGTTAATGATTTGGAATTAAAATTTCTTTTGAAGGAGAATTTGACGGAAGATGTGGAAAGCAGAGATATATTCATGAAAGGGATTAATCAGTCTTATGAATATGAAAATATGAGGAAATATGATGTGATAAATATATGAGTAAATGTTTGAAAATTATACTGATTTGTAAAAGGAGGTTTGAATGAAAAAGCGGTTATTGAAAAATATTAATGCTATTATTTTTAATTGGGAAGTTTAACATTTTCAGAATATGTTGTGAAAGACGGGAAAGTTTTTTTATAATGGGAAAAGAAGTTTGGGTTGAGAGATATGAAGAGTTTTAGGATTTTTAAATGATAAAATTGCGGCAGATAGTCAGAATGTATATTTTAGAGGATATAGGGACAATTTCGCCATATGGTAGAAATTCAAAAGATTTTTATTAGTGTTTTTCAAAAGAAAGAAAAAAGAAGAACAAAAAGAAATAAAATATGATGTTAAAAAGATTGAGTTAATTCCTAGCAGAGAAAAAGACAGATAATTTTTATTTTTTAAAGATATAATAAAAAATATATGCTGTATATGGACTCAGTGGTGATCGTTTTTTGGAAATACAAGATGTAGATTATGAAACTTTTAAAGTGTATCTCAAAGTTTTAGTGAAAGGATAAAAATAAAGTTTATTTTGTTAGACTATCTGGTGGATTTTTAGTAGTTATTCAGGTGATTATTGTCAATCATGTTTTCTTGGTATACAAAGAAATAAAAGGAATAGTTCCTAAAAATTTTTAAAGTTATTATAGATAATTTCAGATTATGATTTAAAATATTTATCTGAAAATGATGGGAAACTATATTTTTATGAAATCTAATCCATATTCTGAAAGGATTTTAAACTTGAAGAATTAAACGCAAAGTGAGATATAAAAACTTTTAAGCCTTTTGGAGTATAAACTTTATAAAAGACAAAAATAATATATATTTCTTTATATGGATAATAAATTTATAAAATTTGAAAAGGCAGATGCAAATACATTTGAAGTTATTGAGAACAGCTATGCAAGGGATAAAAAGCAATATTTATTTTTTTGTATCCAAACTTGGAATATATGATGCCAATAAAAATGGAGGCAGATAGAAAGTCGTTTAACTTGATTAAAGTTGGAGAAGATTATACATCTTATGCGAGAGATAAGAAAAACATTTATTGTGATGGAAGGATATTAGAAGGTGCAGATTACAAGACATTCAGAATTTTTAAAGAAAAAGATGAAAATGGAGAAGAAATTGTGAAAATAAAAGATAAAAATCATGAATATGATGAAAATTGTCTGATAAAAGATAGAAATAGGTTTTAGAAAAATATAAACGAAAAATATTTTATGAGTAATAAAAGTGATAATTTCTGAGAATAGGATTTGTATATATACTTAATAAGTATTATTTAGAAAAACATAGTAGATAAAGAGGAGGTCAAATGGAAAAATTAGTAAGAAGAGGTGGTGGCGGACATTCTCACGGCGGAGGACATGGTCATTTTCATGGAAGTGGTGGAAGTCATCATTATGGTGGTCACTATGGTGGAGAACATAGTAGCGGAGAGCATTCGAGAGGACATTCGGATGGAGAAGGAGATGGAAAATCTAAAAAAATCTAGTGATGATGAGCAAGAAAAATTCGTCATCTTTTTGGAGAAGTCGTGGTTCTCATTCAAGCAGTTCAAGTCGGAAAAATTGTGAAAATATTGTTGATATTAAGAAAAGACAGGATTGTATTGAAAGTAATAGTAATGCTAATAATCTTGAAATATTTTTATCTTTTTGTGCTGTGATAGTTTTTATTTTTAAAAATAAAAGATTTTGGGAAAAAAATATTAAAAATAAAAGATTGAAATTACAAATATTATAAATATTGCTTGGCAAATTATAAAAAGTAAAAAATAGGAGAAATTATGATAGAAGGAATAATAAATATAATAAAAAGATGTTATCAATATTAACATTAAGTACAGACAGCAGTTGCTCCAATAAATACTGAAAATACAAACCATATTGCAGATGTTGGAGAATTAATTTAGTATTGATCCTGGACATCAAATAAAAGGAGATCCAGGTTTAGAAAGAAGTTGCACCAGGCTCATTGGAGCCAAAAAGTTTCATCTGGAGCAATGGGAGTAGCAACGAAAATATGAATATCAACATGTGCTTGGTAGGATTAGAAATTAAGAGATGAATTACAAGGTAAGGGTTATAAAGTGTTTATGGTACGTGAAACAAATGATGTAAATATCAGTAATAAACAGAACGTGCAATTAAAACAAATGAAAGCAGGATGCTCGTTGTATGTAAGACTTCATGCAGATGGAGTGAGATAATTCTTCTGTAAATGGAGCTTCAGTATTAACTTCTTCACATCGCTACACACAAAGTGTTCAAAAATCCAGCGATAAATTTTTCACATGATGTTCTATCTGAATACATAAAATCAACAGGAGCAAAAATCGCGGGGTTTCTATAGAGATGACCTTACAGGTACAAATTGGTCAAGTAACTAATACATTAATTGAATTAGGATTTATGTCAAATCCGCAGAAGATAAAAAATGTCAACATCAGAATATCAGAATAAAATGGTATTAGGAATAGTGAATGGTATAGAAAAAAATATTTGAAAGAAAAAGTAGAAAAGAGATAAAGTGTTTGAAGAAATAATGAGTATACATTTTTGTTACACTTTACTTGAAGAATACACGCTGAGAAAATTTGATTTCAAAAAGTAGTTGACAAATATTTTCTTTTATGATAATATATATCTTGTCGATACGAAAATGTATCAACGGACAATAGAGATATTAATAATGTAAAAGCAATTAAGTGTATAATCAATAAAGTCAAGTATCTTGAAAAAGATAACGTCAAGACTAATTAGGTGAAATTTAAATATATGTGATATATTGAATGAAAGAGTTTGATCCTGAGCTCAGGATGAACGCTGACAGAATGCTTAACACATGCAAGTCTTTGGCGAAGCTGTAGCACACAGCCTAGCCAAAAGGCGGACAGGTGAGTAACGTCGTAAGGAACTTGCCTGCAGTCAGGGATAACAGACGGAGAACGACTGATAAGACCTGGTAAAGTCAGGCGGACTCATGTCCAGCCTGATGAAAGAGAGATGCTGCAGGAGGCCTTGCGTCCTATTAGCTTGTTGGTGGGGGTAACGAGTACAAGGCGATGATAGGTAGCGAGTACTGAGAGGGTGGACAGTACTGGGGACTGAGATACGGTACTTCTCCTACGGGGAGGCAGCAGTGGGGAATGTTGGACAATGGGGCAAGCCCTGATCCAGCAATTCTGTGTGCACGATGAAGGTTTTCGGATTGTAAAGTGCTTTCAGCAGGGAAGAAAAATGACGGTACCTGCAGAAGAAGCGACGGCTAAATACGTGCCAGCAGCCGCGGTAATACGTATGTCGCAAGCGTTATCCGGAATTATTGGGCATAAAAAGGGCATCTGGGCGGTAAGATAAGTCTGGGGTGAAAAGCTTGCGGCTCAACCGCAAGCCTGCCCTGGAAACTATGTGGCTAGAGTACTGGAGAGGTGGACGGAACTGCACGAGTAGAGGTGGAAATTCGTGAATATGCAGGGAATGCCGATGATGAAGATGGTTCACTGGACGGTAACTGACGCTGAAGTGCGAAAGCTGAGGGGAGCAAACAGGGATTAGATACCCTGGTAGTCCTGGCTGTAAACGATGATTACTGGGTATGGGCATGAAGAGTGTCCGTGCCGAAGCTAGTGCGATAAGTAATCCGCCTGGGGGAGTACAGTACTGAGGCTGAAACTCAAAGATTGACGAGGGACCCGCACAAGCGAGTGGAGCATGTGGTTTAATTCGACGCAACGCGAGGAACCTTACCAGATCTTGACATCCTGCGAAAGTATGCGAGAGCAGGCTGTGCCTCAGGAACGCAGAGACAGGTGGTGCATGGCTGTCGACAGCTCGTGTCGTGAGATGTTGGGGTTAAGTCCCGCAACGAGCGCAACCCCTGTGCTGGTTGCCATCATTGGGGTTGGGAACTCTAGCAGAGACTGCCTGCGAAGAGCAGGAGGAAGGTGGGGATGACGTCAGGTCATCATGCCTTATGATCTGGGCTACACACGTGCTACAATGGTAAGTACAGAGGCTGCAAGGGCAGCAACGCATAAAGCCAATCTTTAAAGCCGGTCCAGGATTCGGATTGAAGTCTGCAACTCGACTTCATGAAGCTGGAATCGCTAGTAATCGCAGATCAGCAATGCTGCAGTGGATACGTTCTCGGGTCTTGTACACACCGCCGTCACACGACGAGTTGTCTGCACCTGAAGCTGCCGGGTCCAACCGCAAGGAGGAAAGCATCTAAGGTGTGGATAGTGATTGAGGGTGAAGTCAGCTAACAAAGGTATCCGTACCGGAAGGTGCGGATGGATCACCTCCTTTCTGGGAGAAACAGAGCACTGCTTCTTTATATATCTTTATAACTGTTAGGACAATGGGAAATGAATAGTAGGTAAAAGATTATAACTAAACTAGAGTAAAAAGTTATTCTGGATAATATAAAAGCTAATAAGGGCACACGGAGGATGCCTAGGCAGCAACAGCCGACGAAGGACGTGATAAGCTGCGATAAGCCGGGAGAAGATGCACATAATCATTGATCTGGATTTCCGAATGGGTAAACCTGCATGCCTGGAGGGTATGCGTGAAAACAATAAGCCTGTGAGACTGAAACATCTAAGTAGCAGGAGGAAAAGAAAGTAAAAACGATTCCCTAAGTAGCGGCGAGCGAACTGGGAAAAGCCTAAACCGTGTCAGTGTCAAGCGGACAGCATTGCTGACACGGGGTTGTGGGACTTCCATTAACGGATTGTCATAATGTTTAATCTGTATATGTGTAAAGTAGAATCAGTTGGGAAGCTGAACCAAAAAGAGGTGAAAGTCCTGTGGAACATAAAGCATATATGGAGACTGGAAGCACCCAGTAGCGTCAGGCACGAGGAATCTGGCGTGAATCAGCGTGGACCAAATCACGTGAGGCTAAATACTGTTGTTGACCGATAGTAGAAGAGTACCGTGAGGGAAAGGTGAAGAAGAACCCTGAGCAAGGGGTGAAACAGAATTTGAAACCGTGTGTACACAAGCAGTGGGAGCACATTATGTTGACTGCGTGGATTTAGTTAATCATCCTGCGAGTTATGGCTGGTGGCAAGGTTAATAGACGGAGCCGAAGGGAGACCAAGTCTTAACAGGGCGACAAGTCGCCAGCCATAGAACGCGAAACCTAGTGATCTAAGTACTGTCCAGGCTGAAGCTGAGGTAAGACTCAGTGGAGGTACGAACTCACCGCCGTTGAAAAGTTGGGAGATGAGATGAGGTCTAGGGGTGAAAAGCCAATCGAACTAGGAGATAGCTCGTTCTCTCCGAAATGCATTTAGGTGCAGCCTTGGACTGAGATATGGGGGGTGAGAGCTCTGTATGATCTAGGGGGCGTACTGCTTACCGAAATCAAGCAAACTACGAATACCATATATTATGTTCAGGAGTGAGTCCGTGGATGATAAGGTCCTCGGACGAGAGGGAACAGCCCAGACCACCAGCTAAGGTCCCTAATTATGTCTAAGTGGGAAAGGAGGTGGACATTCATAGACAACCAGGAGGTTGGCTTAGAAGCAGCTCATACCTTGAAAGAGTGCGTAATAGCTCACTGGTCGAGAGTGCCTGCGCCGAAGATGTAACAGGGGCTAAGACATAAACCGAAGCTGCGGAAGATACACTGTATCTTGGTAGGAGAGCGTTCTGTAGGCCGTCGAAGGGATGCCGCAAGGCCGTCCTGGAGGTATCAGAAGCGAGAATGCAGGAATGAGTAGCGAGAAGGCGGGCGAGAATCCCGCCGGTCGGAAGTCCAAGGTTTCAGGGGAAGGCTTGTCCGCCCTGGGGAAGTCGGGACCTAAGCATAAAGCAAAATTGTGACGGCGAATGGAAAAACAGGTTAATATTCCTGTACCGCTGTTATCGCTTGAGAGACAGGTGACGCAGGAAGGTATGCGAGAAGGCTGACGGTTTAGCCTTTCTAAAGGCATGTAGCGTGGGCGTGCAGGCAAATCCGCACGCCTAAACGTGAGACCTGACGGGGAAGTGCATTTGCATAAGTCGCAGATCCTACACTGCCAAGAAAAACTTCTATCGATGAGAAGCAGCGCCCGTACTGTAAACCGACACAGGTGGACAGAGTGAGAAACTTAAGGTCGACAGGATAACTCTAGCTAAGGAACTCTGCAAAATAGCCCCGTAACTTCGGGAGAAGGGGTGCCTGACATACCTGAAGGAGAGAAGCGCTCCCAGGGGAAACAGGCCGCAGTGAAGAGTCTCAAGCAACTGTTTACCAAAAACACAGGTCTATGCTAAGCTGAAAGGCGACGTATATGGGCTGACACCTGCCCAGTGCCGGAAGGTTAAGAGGAGGAGTGAGGCTCCGATTTGAAGCCCCAGTGGACATGCATGTAACTATAACGAGTCCTAAGGTAGGCAGAATTCCTTGTCAGGGTAAGTTCCGACCTGCACGAATGGTGAGAATGATTTGAGAGCTGTCTTGGCTGGAGACCTGGTGAAGTTGTAATGCCGGTGAAGATACCGGCTACCTGCAGTAGGACGGAAAGACCCCGTGGAGCTTTACTGTAGCTTGGCATTGGGTTCTGGCAATGTGTGTATAGGATGGTTGGGAGACTGTGATGCAATGGCGTCAGCCATTGCTGAGTCACTGTTGGGAATACCAACCATATGCTGTCGGAATTCTAATCCTGGCAACGGAGACAGTGCTAGGTGGGCAGTTTGACTGGGGCGGTCGCCTCCCAAAAGAGTAACGGAGGCGTTCAAGGTTCCCTCAGGCTGGATGAAATCAGCCTAGAGTGCAAACGCATAAGGGAGCTTGACTGCAAGACTGACAGGTCGAGCAGGTACGAAAGTAGGAGTTAGTGATCCGGCGGTTCCGCATGGAAGGACCGTCGCTCAACGGATAAAAAGCTACCCCAGGGGATAACAGGCTGATAGCTTCCCAGAGTCCATATCGACGGAAGTGTTTGGCACCTCGATGTCAGCTCGTCTCATCCTGGGGCTGGAGAGAGGTCCCAAGGGTTTGGGCTGTTCGCCCATTAAAGAGGCACGCGAGCTGGGTTCAGAACGTCGTGAGACAGTTCAGTCCCTATCCACTGCAGGCGCCTGAATATTGAAAAGATCTGACCTTAGTACGAGGGACCGGGTTGGACAGACCTCCTGATGTATCAGTTGTCACGCCAGTGGCATGGCTGAGTAGTCACGTCTGGCACGGATAACCGCTGAAAGCATCTAAGCGGGAAGCCGACTTTGAGATGAATATTCGTGGTATCCATAGAGAACATATGGTCGATGGGCTAGGGGTGAAGGTGCAGCAATGCATTCAGCTGACTAGTACTAATATTACGTCTGCTTTTAAGATAATCTTTTACTGCTGCTATTTATTTCTCATTGTCTTAATGGACGGTATATATATCTAGTTTGGTGATGAAATAACGACAAGGATACACCCGGAAACATTTCGAGACCCGGCAGTTAAGTCTGTTAGTGCCTAAAATACTTGGATTCGTCCTGGGAAGATAGGTAGTTGCTAAACTTTTTAAATATGTGTGTCTCCGTAGCTCAGCCGGTTAGAGCATCTGACTGTTAATCAGAGGGTCGTTGGTTCGGAGTCCAACCAGGGGACGCCATTTTTATTTTATGAGGAATTTTATAAATAAAGATAAACGAGGTTATTTATGTATGATTTTTACAGCCTGTATTGTAACATATAATACACCAGCAAGCGATTTGGAAAGGATAATTAAGTGTTTTCAAAAGATTAAGTTGAATTTTTAAGTTGTGGATATCAGATAATTCAGAAACAGATAATTTGAAGTGAAAAAAGACTGATGATGCTAGAATAGAATATATTTTTAATAATTCTAATAAAGGATTTGGAGCTGGGCATAATGTAGTTATTAATAAATTAATCAGTAATTCTAAAAATATCAGAATTTCATTTGATTATTAATGCGGATATTTATTTCGAGGAGAATATAATTGAAAAATTGTTGAATATATGAAAAAAATCATAATGAAATTGGGCAAATAAGGGTAAAAATTAGAGATTTTGAAGGGAAATTCAGTTATACTTGCAGATTGTTTCCAACACCTGCAAATCTTATTTTTAGGAGATTTTTGCCATTTAAAAATATTGTTGAAAAATGGATTATGATTATGAAAATGAAATGAGGCTAATTTTGATGAAAATGATGAGGTTCAATTCTTTCAGGATGTTTTATTTTTCTAGAGTTTCGGCATTGAAGAAGATTGGTGGATTTGATGAGCGATATTTCATGTATATGGAAGATTATGATTTGTGTCGAAGAATTGGTCAGAAAATACAAAGTTATTTATTTTTCCGGAAGCTGAAATATTTCATGAGCATGGAAAAAGCTTCGTATAAATCAAAAAATTAATGATGTTTCACGTAAAATCGGCAATTAAGTATTTTTAATAAGTAGGGGATGGTTTTTGATAAGGAGAGAAAAGTAAAAAAATAGAAAAATGTATGAGTAAATATAAAAACAGAAATTGTAGTTTCTTTTATTATTAATAAAAACAATTTACTTTTGCTAGAAGGAATTTATAATTAATACAAAACCTTATTTGAATAATGGATATGCTATAAATCTTTTCAGTAGATTAAAACCTAATATTTATTTTCAAATAATTTAAATAGGGGAATAGTATAAATTTGACTGAAATGTTGAAATTCTTATTATTAAAGTGCTATAATAGAGTGTAATGTATATTCAAATTCATCTAAAAATTTAACTGTTAAAAATGTATAAACTTAGAGTTTGAGTAAAATAGTCATGGCTTTTTGAGTTTGATTCATAAATTAAAAAGGAGATATAGAATATGAAAATATTTTTAGAGTAGTTTTGCTTATGCTAATGGGAAATATGGCATTTGCTGCGGGAGATAGCCAAAAATACAATGAGTTCTCAGCAGAAGTTGAAAGCAAGTGTAGTTCAGGCAAAAAGAAAAAAATTGAAGGAATTTAAATAAAGTTGAAAAATAGTGTAAAAACTAAAAAAGGAAAAGTTAGATAAATTCATTTCTAAAGTAAAAAGGTAAAAAGTTGGAAATTAGTTTTGGGATGATGAGGTTTAATGGAGATCATTTAGACAGTACAAAAGTGGAGCTTACTAGGGAAAATGGAAATCCTTGGAATGCTGGTAATTATGTTGATGAAAATGGGAAATTGGTAAACCAGTATGGATTTGATGCAAAAACAGTATTATTTGAGAGATAATGTTAAAGTTGAAAATGGTAATATGGTTTATAACATTGAAAAAGGAAAATGATAAAAAGTAAATGTGGATGGAGTTGAAAGAAAAAATTCTTTTATAGTTCAGGAGCAATTCACAAGAAACCTTTATAATGTTAAATATGGTAAAATCGAAATGAGCAGCTATGCCTAAAGGGGATTGGAACTTAGCATGCATTTTGGCTATGGTACTGAAGGATATTCTCAGGCTGCTGGAAAGCCAGCAATGGGGTGGAAATTGACATAGTAGAAACTTACGGATACAAAATGAATCGTGTTACTGGCACAGCTCACGTTTTGAAAAGTGATAACACATATAAATCATTTGGCGGAAATGCGTATAGAATAAGTAGATGGTCTAAAGAAAAATTAACAGACTTTAATACATATTCGATAGAATGATGACAAAGAAATAAAATGGCTATTTAATGATAAAAGTGTATAAAAAGGTTATCTTATAAAGAAATTGAAAAAAATGACTCACAAAATCCATTTAATCAACCATATTTTATAATGATAAATGTGGCTTTGAGTAAAAACTGGAGAAGATGGAGATGTTGACTTTCCAACAGAGATGAAAGTTGATTATGTAAGAGTTTATCAGAAAAAATAGATTAATTCCAGTTTGATTAATAGAAATAATTTAGACAGAAAGACTTTTTGATTTAGTGAAGGAAGTTTTTCTGTCTTTTTCAAAAAAGGACAGATCTCACTTATGAGATGGCTCCTTGCTAAACAATTATATCAAATTTTAATGGTAAAAATCAGAAACTCAATTTAAATCCAAGTCCGCCTCTGATATTTTTACCCTTCGTACCATATCCCAAATTTGCTGTTATGCCAAATCCTGTATTTCCTACTCCAATATTTAAGTCAAATTTTCCATTTCCTTTTCTATCTTCCTTTTCATTTCTCAAATTATACCAATCTGCCGTAGTATAACGAACTCTAGCCTGATTTAATCTATTAAGTTTTCCAAGTTCGCTTTCATACGCAGCCGAAAGTCCCACTGAAAGTTGAGTTCCCGCAGTTAGTGGCTGAATATATTTAAACTCTGCTCCAATTTCAGGCTTAACTGAAAAATAATCATTTCCTTTAACTTCCAAATTCATTTGACCATTATCTTCTTTTATGTCTGTAAATCGTCCATATTCCATTTTTAAAGCTCCATAAGGTCTCAAATGAGTTTTTTCAGACAATCTTATATCATAGCCTAATTCATTTTTTACAGCTGCTCCATAAGTGTAATAATTAGCCTTTGATTCAAATGTATCATCTACAACCCAGAATTTACGATGCATACTATTTATTCCACCAAATACATCTCCTGAAATTGTCCATCTTAATGAACCATTTTGATCACTTTTTGGCGATATTGTTTTAAATATTCCAGCTTTAATCATTGTATCTTGTTCAGTCGATTTTCCTAAATCTTTAAATTTAAATTGATTTGTAACAGCTACCAGCATACCATCCAGAATCGTTTCCAATTTTGGATGTTTTGCCTTCGTGAACATAAGCTACTCCATAGGCATCACTGTCATAGTCCACAACTCCAGCTGTATCTGTTTTATACTGATCTCTCATTCCAAATAGATTAATCTTGTCATTTTTGTTAAATGAATTTTTCCAATCTTTCTGCAAATATCCAATTTCCTTATCCAATTCATTTCCAGTCGCATTAATTCGTTGCTGAGTATTCGAATATTCATAACCTTTCATTTCATTTATAGCTTGTTTAAATATGTGAGTTTCATCTTTTTCTTATATCATTTAATCTATTAAAAATTTGTTTTTCTCTAGAATTAACATCTTCAACGCCATATCTCTGTTCAAGCCCATCTAAGAAATTTCTATTATCGGTATCATTTTTATTTGCAAAAAATTAGTATACGGAATTTTTATCATATATACGGTTTTATTGGTGCTGTCACATTTCCTGATTCTACTAAATGTGCTTTCCAAGTTAAACTTATTGAATCTGTATTTACCTTAGCTCCAGTTGGTATATCGCTTCCTAAAGTATTGTTGTACGGTTGTAAAATATTATCTCCTATTTGAATCGCTTTTGCATTTAAAAATTAGTAACTTCTGTTCCCATTATTAAATTGATTTCTGTAATTCCTGGTAAATTACTCAAACCTTGTATAGGATTTGTATGATTTATTCCTGAAGTATCCACATACATTTCTACACTTGAATCATTTATTCTATAATTATGATTATCGCCCTGGTAAATTTCTTCCTGGTACTTGTGGCAAAAATTACATTTTCCATCATCTATTAATGGTTCAACTTGTACAGCCGGTATCGGTATTGATACTGGACTTGGATGCGCTGGAACTTTTGTTATTGATTTTTCTGCTACTGTTCTATTAACTCCTGTTCCTACAGAAGATGCAGTTGTTGAAGTATTAGTTCCTTGAACTTGGTACTCGCTAGCTGCTTCGTTATATACTCCCACACCTCCAGCAATACGTATTGTTCCATAATTTTTAATGATTCCTCCATTTTTGTAGACTACACCTTTTATTCCAGTTCCACTTGCAGTTGGCGTTGTCTGAATTGTTCCATAATTTTCTCCAGTAGCATGATTGTCAATGTACATTCCAACTGTATCATTGCCTTTCAAATTAATAGTTCCAGTTCCTCTGTTTATTGCTTTTGCACTAGAACCTGAAGCATACATTCCAACACTGTTATTTTCTGTAACATTGATATTTCCATGATTTTCTACTGTTCCACTTCCTGTTGCCATTCCAACTCCATATTTTCCAGTTGCCACATTACTTGGACCAACTTCAATTGTTCCATAATTTTGTCCAATTCCTTGAGATGAATAAATTCCAATATTTCCAGTTCCTGATTTCAAATTAATATCTCCACGATTTACAAAATCTTGAGATGAATAGATTCCATAGCTGTTGCTTCCATCTGTCACAAGTTTTGATTCTGTTTCAATTGTTCCACCTAAACTTTGTGGTGCTTTTGAATAGATGTAAACTGAATTTTCTCCTATATGAATATCATTCGGTGCTTTTGTTTTTATATCCGTCTTAGTATTTGAAGCTGTTATCAAATATCCAACTGAATCCGTCCCAACTTTCATATCTAAATTTCCTTTAACAATCGTAGGTTTTGGAGCTATAGTAGCATCGTCAATGTATATTCCTACTGCATTGTTATTTGCCACAATAATTTTTCCTCCAGTAAGATCGACATCCGGTCCTTGAGAGTAAATTCCTACTCCGTCATTTCCTACATTTATCGTACCACCGTTCATTTCTATGTTTCTAGCAAAAATACCATATGAAGATTGTCCAATATTTATTATGCTATCTCTTACAATTCTTCTTCCATTCTCAAATTCCAGCATATATACTTTCGTTTCTGGATCATCTCCATACATTCCTATCGATTCATTTCCAGGAGAAGTTGGAGCAACATTTATTATCGCAAAATTTTTCAAATCAGTATTATTTGTTCCATACATTCCAAATGATTGTGTACCAAGTACATTAATTATTCCAGATTGAACAACATGGGTATTAGGATCTTCACCTTCATAATTTGTAACAGCTCCAAAATTAGATCCCATTCCGATTGCATGATTATTTCCATATATTGTAATAGTACCTTCATTTACACCAACAAGCCAGGCTTTAGATGTAGATGGAATAGATTTTATTGTCGGGTCGATACTATTATTTTTTGTAAATATTCCAACTGCTCCATCACCATACATTGAAATTTCTCCCCATGGTAAATTCATAATATCTATTTTCCCAAAATTTTCTCGATGTAAAGCACTATTAAAATAAGATTCATTAGATGGATCTATAGCTAAACCTGTAGAAGCGTCTATTCTATACGAAAGTCCCAAAAATTCCAAATGAGTTTTTACCACCAACACGTATTGGACCAGAACTTACCATATTTGAATTATTTGTTCCATACATTTCCAACTGCTCCATCATTAGGTGTTACTGTTACACCTGGCACACTACTATACTCTACTTCTAATTTACCAGCATTATAGTTATTAAGCCAACCATAATCGGCTAAAAATCCTATTCCACCTTGTCCAGCATCTGTTCTGTCAACAAAAACTTTACCTTTATTACCAATTTCTGTTGTAGTATTATCAACTGATTTTGAACTTCCAGTAATTGCAAGTCCCACTGGTGCTAAAAATCTATCGTCTATCGCATTCATTTGAGCCGTATTTAATTCAGCTTTTACTGAACCAAATGCCTCCACATGCAATCTTGAATTTTGATACAATGATCTTTTTGTAAATACCTCGCTATCTGAATCACTTATTAAATTTGCCTTATCAACTGCTGATTTTATTTGAATTGTAGCATCATCCACCAAAGCATATTTATAATTTGTTTTTCCATTTGAACTTGTAATATTTATATTATTTCCCCTAAGCAACTGACTTTTCAGGCTATCATTACCAGCCTTATTTTCTATATCTATAACAATAGGTGTTATAGAATTTCTTAAATCTGCAATAACTACATCACCAGAAAGCACATCAATATTAGTATTGTTAAAATTTACAACATTTGGTCTAGCTTGATCAAAAACATATCCAATGGCTTTCCCATCTAAAACCAGTGTCGCATCTTTCATATTAATTGCATTTGTAGAACTACTTGTACTGTCAGTATATAGTGCGTACCCTTTCCTTTATATTCTACTTTTGCTACCTTCTAAATCAATTTTTGCATTATTAATTGAAACAGTATTCATTGGACTATCTGTCACTTTTTATCCAGTTTTTTTGTGCATTAATGACACCACCATTTTCAGCGAGAAGTCCAAATTTTGTACTTTTATTAGTTTGAGAATCTATTCCACCTATTATGGAAATATCTGGCGTTGAAGAGAGGGAAGTTTTGTTCATTGTTATTATTTCACCATTATTTGCATGAACTGCTCCAGCATTACTATTATCATTATTATTAATATTGTTGTTGCTATCATTATTACTATGATCTGTCACTATTTTTTTATATAAAGGATCTGTACTCCTAATATATTTAACATCTTTTTACTTTATCTCCATGCCCCTTATAATGCCCTTGCCAATTATTGTAAAATCCATTTATTCCATATTGCCAACCTCCCCAAGTTGTTTTAATCGAAGTATTTCTCGCTATTGGCTGAATTTCAATATCATTTCCTTCTGAAAAAGTGATTAACTGACGCACTTTTTCCTATCGCACCAGTTAATAAAAAAATGTGATAAGCGCTGAATCTGTGTATTTAAAATCTTTTTACTTTTTAGCAAAATGATTTTTAATTCTTGCTTAAATTCTTTTTAAATTATTTGTCATATTTCTTCCTTTCTAAAAAATCAAAAAAATCTGTTTAAACTATACATTTCTTTTCTTTATCTATAATTTAACTTTTTTTAATTTTTTTACAGATAAAATATCGATTTTATCTTTAATTAATACTATTTCCCATTACAATAATAGATTTATTATAAATTTTTTTCCAAGAAGGAGTTGATCCGTTACTAGAAAATAATAAGATATGTATTCTATTTTTTTAAATAGGATTTAGCATAACGTGCAATAACCTTATATTAGCCTTTACCTAATTATATAAAAGTTTTTGAAAAAAAGTAAACTTTTTACTAATTTTAACAAAAATATAAAAAGAATTTTTAATTTATGTTATAGAAAATTTGAATAAAAATTGTGAAACGGTGTTCAAATACAGAAAAGATAAAAAAATTCAGAGTGGAAATAGTTAAGCAGGATTGATAAAAAGCATATTTTTTTCAAAAACTCCCGCTTTTTTTAGGCAGGAGTGGCTCATATTTCAATTTAAAAAGAAAATATTTTTTTAAAAAAATCTTTTAAAAAGAAACAATAAGTTATTTATATGAATGATTTACTTTGACTAATCATCCAAAAATAATTTTTTTGTTTTTATCAAATTTCTGTTGAACTTTATCTTTTTCAGAAATTGTCAGTTCATCGGGGTTTATTCCAAATTCTTCAAATTTCAGTCAATATTTATTGTTTCATCATTCCATAAAAATTCCGCTATCATATTCAGGAGCATATAAATCTGTGCATTTATAAGTAAATTCTGTTTCATCTTCAAGTGTTAAAAAAAGCCATGTGCAAAGCCTTCTGGAATATAAAACATCAGTTTATTTTCGGCAGATAATTTTTACCGCATGCCATTTTTCCAAAAAGTTTCGCTGTCCTTTCTCAAATCAACTGCCACATCGTAAACGCTTCCCTTTATCACACGCACTAATTTCCCTTGAGTGTGCTTTGTCTGGAAGTGAAGTCCACGTAAAAACGCCTTTTTAGATTTTTGAATGGTTATCTTGAACGAAGTCCATTGTAAGTCCCAATTCTTCAAAGGATTTTTGTTATATGTTTCCATAAAAGAATCCTCTTTCATCTCCAAAAACTTTTGGCTCAATTACTGCTAAGCCTTTTATTGGGGTTTCTTTTATTGTAAAATTGTTCATTAGTCTACTCCTTTTTTTATGAATTTAATTATTTGTTCCCATACATTTCCTCATAATATTTTTGATAATCTCCTGAAACTACCTCGTTTACCCAGTCCTGATGCTCCAAGTACCATTTTACAGTTTTTCTGATACCTGTTTCAAAGTCTGTTTCTGGATACCATCCCAAATCTCTTGCAATTTTTGAAGGGTCAATGGCATATCTCATATCGTGTCCAAGCCGATCCTGAACATAAGTAATCAAATCATAATTTATATTTTTTTCAAGTCAGTTTTTAAAAACCTTTTTTATATTCATCGTTATTTTTCAATTTCTTCTCTTAAAAATATCAATAACTAATTTTTACAATGTTAATATTTTGCTCTTCGTTAAAAGCCTCCAATATTGTAAATTTCATAAATGTCAGCATTTCTTAAAAACTAGGTCGATTCCTTTACAGTGATCTTCCACATAAAAGCCAGTCTCTTACATTATCTCCTTTTTCCGTAAACTGGCAATTTTTACCCTCCAGCACGTTTTTTTATCATAAGCGGAATTAATTTTTCAGGGAAGTGGTAAGGACCGTAGTTATTTGAACATCTTGTAATGTTTATAGGCATTTTATAAGTTTCACCGTAGGCAATTACAATGTGGTCGGCACTTGCTTTGGAAGCTGAATACGGGCTTCTTGGATCAAGGGCAGTTTTTTTCTGTAAAGAAATTTTTTTCCATAAGTTTTTAAATTTGTTCTATTTTTACAACTTTTTCACTTCCTCATCATCAATTACTAAGTCGATGGCTGTGTCATAATCTTTTGACAAGCTTCCGTAAACTTCATCAGTTGAAACTTGTAAATATTTTACTCCATCCTTGTAAACTGGATACCCATTTTCATCTTTTGCAATGGTCCACGCTTTTTTTGCATTTTCCAAAAGATTTTGCGTACCAAGAATATTTGTTTCCAAAAAAATTTGCGGATTTTCAATAGAACGGTCAACATGCGATTCTGCCGCAAAATTTACAACAAAGTCAACTTCATTTTCAGAAAAAATTCTGGCAATTTCCCTTTGATCACGAATATCAACCTTTTCAAATTTTACTCTTTCATCCTTAATTTCATTGGCAATCGTGCCTAAATTTCCTGCATAGGTAAGCACATCGACTACAATTACTCTAATATCGTCATCTTTGTATTTATTTAAAATATATTTTAAATAATTAGAGCCAATAAAAGCCAGCAGCGCCTGTCACTAAATATGTTTTCATATTTTCCTCCTAATTAATTACTGTAATTTACAGCTTTTTTTATTTATCATCATCAATTAAATTATACAATTTTTTTTAATTTTTTTCCAAACAAAATTTTTGATAAAATGGACTTGACATAATAAAAAAAGGGTATATAATAGTAGTAAGAAACATTTTAATGAAAATTTAAAGTTTTAAATTAAGGATGTGAATGAAATGCGTGTAATTATCTTAAAAAAATGCTGATGAAGTGGCAAGATGGAGTGCTTATCAGATCACTAAAAAAATATTAAAATTTAAGCCTACAAGGAAAAAGCCATTTGTGTTGGGACTTCCTACAGGCTCTACGCCGCTTGCGACTTATCGGGAACTGATAAATTTGTATAATGAAGGGATATTGTCGTTTGAAAAATGTCGTGACTTTTTAATATGGATGAATATGTGGGATTAAAAGCCTGAAGATCCGCAAAGTTATCACTATTTTATGAATGAGAACTTTTTAAGCATATTAATATAAAAAAAGAAAAATATAAATATTCTAAATGGATGTGCCGAAGATTTAGAGGAAGAGTGTCATAACTATGAGGAAAAAAATAAAAAAATCTGGCGGGATTCAGCTGTTTTTGGGTGGAGTTGGAGAAGATGGGCATATTGCATTTAATGAGCCAGGTTCGTCGCTTTCTTCACATACACGTGACAAGGATCTGACTTATGACACAATTTTGGCAAATTCCAGATTTTTTTGACAATGATATTGAAAAAAAGTGCCAAAAATCAGCCTTGACAATTGGTGTGGGGACGCTTATGGATTCAAAGGAAGTTATGATTCTTGCAAATGGGTATAAAAAGGCTCGTGCAGTTTATCATGGAGTAGAAGGCGGAGTTAATCATCTTTGGACAATTTCGGCTTTGCAGCTGCATAGAAGGGCAGTGCTGGTGATTGATGAGATGGCAGCTTCGGATATAAAGGTTAAGACTTATAGATATTTTAAGGAAATTGAGGCTAAGAATTTGGATTTGGAAAAAAATATAAAAAAATATTTGATAGAATTGGCAAAATAAGTTTTATTAATTTTCTTATTGTTAATGAATGTTTTTTTCTAAAGTCTTTATGTTTTTTTTCTTTTTTTCAAAGCAAGGAAATCAATTGTCATTTCCTTTTGCCTCCTGGCTTGTCTAGGTATTTTTTTAACAAAAAGATAGCAAGAAGTCGTAGGCTTTCTATAAGTGGGAGATGAATTGCTTTTTTTGTAAAAAAATTGAAAAAAAGGATATGCCTATGATACAATTTTTGTATAAAATATCAAAGAGAAATAATTAAAAAAATAATATTCAAAAATCAAAAGGAGGTGTAATTTATGAAATATAATTTAGCATTCAAATACAGAATTTATCCAAATAAGGAGCAGGAATTATTGATAAATAAGACTTTTTGGATGTGTTCGTTTTGTTTACAATACGATTTTGTATACTGCGAATAAATTTTATGAAGAAACTGGAAAAAAATAAAATAATTACACCTGCTAGTTTGAAAAGTGAAAAATCAATTTCTAAAAGAAGTAGACAGTCTAGCACTTTCAAATGCTCAATTGAATGTAAGACGATCGTTTACGAATTTTTTTCAGAAAAAGAGCGAAGTTTCCAAAGTTCAAATCTAAAAAAAGAATAATGTTAAAAGTTACACGACAAATTGTGTGAATAATTCGATACGAATTGAGGAGAATAAATATTTGGTCTTGCCAAAATTGAAAAAGAATAAAAATTAAAAATATCATAGAGAAATACCAAAGAATTATAGAATAAAGTCGGTAACATTGACAAACAGTAATGGAAATTACTATGTTTCTGTTTTTGACGGAATTTGAAAAAGAAATTCAAAAATGTCAAGTAATGATAAAGTAATAGGACTTGATTTTTTTCGATGTCTGAATTATTTGTCAGTTCTGAAAACCAAAGGGCTGATTATCCAAGATATTTTAGGATGTTGGAGAAAAAAATTGAAGAAATTACAGAAATCGTTATCAAGAAAAGTGAAATTTTCTAAAAAATTGGTATAAACAAAAAAATGAAAATATCAAGATTGCATGAGTATATCAAAAAATTGCCGAAGGGATTTTTGCATAAATTATCGAAAAAAATTATCTGAAGAATACAATGCTGTGGTTGTTGAGGATTTGAATATGAAAGGGATGAGTCAAACATTAAATTTTGGAAAAAGTGTAGGAGATAATGGATGGGGAATGTTTTTGAAAATGCTTGAGTATAAGTTGATGTTTTTAGGGAAACAATTTTTGAAGATAGATAAGTGGTTTCCATCATCGAAAACTTGCAGTAAATGTGGAAATATTAAAGAGGAGCTGAAATTATCAGAAAGAAGTTATAAATGTGAGTGCTGCGGGATTGAAATTGATAGAGATTACAATGCGGCATTGAATATAAAAAAACATTGGAAAAAGCGATGTTGGAATATTAAGAAAATAAAAGAAAACAGGGCAGGGACTGCCCGAAGAGCTTGGTAAATATATTTGGCTAACAAAAGCAGATACTTCCCAAGAAGCTCCCGCTTCTAAAAAGCGGGAGTAGTTCACTTTGATTTAGTTATTTAAAAAAACAGATTAAGTAGAATAAGAAAAAAACATCTTTGACTAAAAATATTCTAAAAATAAAGAAAGGAACTATTGTTAAGATGATTATAAAAAAATGCAAAAGATATTTGATGGGGAGAAATTTATTGAGGAAAAATGCGGTTTTTAGAAGGGAAATTTATAAAAAAAGATAGTGAATTTTTTTCTTTGATTGATAAAAAAAGAATTGGAAAAATCAGGAAGTTATTGATGTTGAAGGGATGATTTTTGTCGCCAGGGTTTATTGATTTGCAGATTAATGGATGCGGAGGAGTGCTGTTTAATGATGATATTTCTAGGGAAGCGTTGGAAATAATGAATGAAACTAATAAAAGATATGGGTGTACTTCGTTTTTGCCTACGCTTATAACTTCTCCAGATGAGAAAAATAGAAAAGGCTATTGAGCTTGTGAAGGGAATGGAGGATAAGGAGGAAATTGGAGTTTTGGGGGCTTCATATTGAAGTACTTTATATAAGTGTGGAAAAAAGGGGATTCATCGTTCTGAATATATAAGAGTTTTGTCGGATGAGATGATTGAGAAAAATAGCTAAGGCAGGACCAGAAGTTACTAGAATAATAACGATAGCACCTGAAAAGGCTAAAGTTGAACATTTGAAAAAATTGAGGGATGCTGGGATTAATGTGGCTATTGGGCATACGAATGCAACTTATAAGGAGTGTGTGGAAAAGAAGGAATATTATAATTGCGGAACTCATTTGTATAATGCAATGAGAGGACTGGATTCGAGAGAGCCTGGGGTTGTTGGATTTTTATTCAATAATGATACTACGAATTGCGGGATAATAGTTGATGGACTTCATATAGATTTTGCTTCTGTGGAAATTGCTAAGAAAATAATGAAGGATAGGCTTTATCTTGTGACAGATGCAGTTAGCCCTGCTGGAACAGATAATATGACGGAATTTATGTTTGAAGGCAACAGAGTTTTGTATAGGGATGGAAAATGTATTTCTCCAGAAGGGACTTTGGGGGGATCTTCGCTTGTTATGATAAAAGGGGTGCAAAATCTAGTGGAAGAAGTCCATATTTCGCTTGAGGAAGCACTCAGAATGGCAACTTCCTATCCTGCTGAAGCGGTGGCTATTGATGAAAAATATGGATTTATAAAGGAGGGATATTTTTGCAGATTTGACATATTTTGATGAAAAAGTTTAATGTGAAGGGGACAATAAGCAAGGGAAATTGACTAGATATTAAGGATATTTGTATAATAAAACTTAAAAATTTCAGGAAAAAAATTTTTTTAAAATTGTAAAATATAAGTGGAAAAAATTTGAAAAAGTTTGTTTTTTTGTTATACTTTAATTGAAAAAAATAGTTTGGTAAAAAAATTACTTTAAAACGGAAGAAAGTTTTTTTGTATATTTTTTTATTTTGCCAACTTAGCTTTTTGGCTTGTAATTTGAAAACTATATGGTTATTAGGCAAGTTTATGAATTGCTTCAAAAATCGAGATATTAAATTGAAATTACAGAGATTTATTTTTTTATTCGATTTTAAGGTTGTGTTACTATGTGTAAATAAAAAGTTTTTTTGATTTTCAAAAAAATTTAGGAAATAAAATTGTATTAGGAAATTGTAAAAGTAATGGGTATAAAATTTAAGTGATGAGTTTAAAATCTCTTGCTAAAAAAATTGAAATGGAAGATTAAAAATTGATAAAACCTTTATTAATGGAATTTTACAAACTTTTACAAAGGACTAAAAATAAAATTGTATATTAAGGAGATAAGAAAGAATGAAATTAAATTTTAGCTATCAATTTGCAAAAAAATTTTTTTAACGAAGATGAATTAAAAACAAATTAAGCCTTATGTGGAATTGGCAAATGAAGTATTGACTTCAAAAACTGGAGCAGGAAATGACTTTTTAGGATGGGTTGACTTGCCTAAAACTTATGATAAAGATGAATTTGCCAGAATTAAAAAAGCGGCTGAAAAAATTAAAAATGATTCAGAAGTTTTAGTTGTAATTGGAATTGGAGGGTCATATTTAGGAGCGAAGGCTGCAATTGAATTTTTATCACACAGTTTTTACAATAACTTGCCAAAAGATAAGAGAAAAACTCCTGAAATTTACTTTGCAGGGACAAATATGAGCGGTGTTTACTTACAACACTTAATCGATGTAGTTGGAGATAGAGATTTTTCAGTAAATGTAATTTCAAAATCTGGAACTACAACTGAACCTGCAATTGCATTCAGAGTATTCAAGAAAAATGCTGGAAGAAAAAAATACGGAAAAGAAGAAGCTGCAAAAAGAATTTATGCTACAACAGATAAAGCGAAGGGAGCATTAAAAACACTTGCTACAGCTGAAGGATATGAAACTTTTGTTGTACCTGACAATGTTGGAGGAAGATTTTCTGTGTTGACTGCAGTAGGACTTTTACCAATCGCTGCGGCTGGAATTGACATTGATGACTTAATGGCTGGAGCAAAAGATGCGATGAATGACTTTGCAAACAAAAATATGGATGAAAATCAGGCTTTACAATATGCGGCTGTTAGAAACATCTTGCATAGAAAAGGAAAAGATTTGGAATTAATGGTAAATTATGAACCAAGAGTTCACTATTTGGCAGAATGGTGGAAACAATTATTTGGAGAATCTGAAGGAAAAGAAGGAAAAGGACTGTATCCAACTTCAGCAGATTTCTCAGCTGATTTACACTCATTAGGTCAATATATTCAACAAGGGCAAAGATTATTTTTTGAAACAGTAGTTTCTATTGGAAAACCTGAAGTGGAATTTGTTATTGAAAGTGACAAGGAAAATCTTGATGGATTGAACTTTATTGCTGGAAAAACATTGGATTATGTAAATAAAAAAGCAACTGATGGAGTAATCTTAGCGCACGTTGATGGAAATGTGCCTAACTTAGGAATAAATATTCCTGAAGTAACTCCTTATCACTTAGGATATACATTCTATTTCTTTTGAAAAAAGCATGTGGAGTAAGTGGATACCTTTAGGTGTAAATCCGTTTGATCAGCCTGGAGTAGAAGCATATAAGAAAAAAATATGTTTGCATTATTAGGAAAAACCAGGATATGAAGAAGCTGGAAAAAGAATTGGAAAAAGAAATTAAACGAAGTTAAATAAATTTGATATTTTAGATAAATAAAATTAAATAAATCGAAAAATTAATTTAGTTTGGAAAGAAGGTGGCTGATTCGGGATATTTTTTTCAAGCCACCGTTTTTTTGTTATTTTTTTATTTAAATGTTGATTTATTAGATCTGTTCGATAACCACGCAAACTTAGAATTTAATAAAAATAAAAAAACTTGGGTTGTTGAATATATCTATTATGTTTTTGTTATAATTGAAACTTTGGGAAAGGAAGTAAAATGACAAAGGAAAAATTTGTGGAAAAAGTTATACAGATGAACAAAAAAAGTAATATTTGAATTTGCTGAAGACTATAAAAAAATATTTGGATTTGGCAAAGACTGAGCGTGAATTTGTAGATTTGACAGAAAAAAAGAGCTTATAAAAAAATGGATTTGTTGATATTAATAAAAAAAGTGAATTGAAAAAGGGGGATAAAATTTATTTTAACAATAGAAATAAAAAAATATTATTGCGGTAATTGTTGGAAATGATATAAAAAAAGCGGTATTAATATGATTGTTTCCCACGTTGATTCCCCAAGACTGGATTTGAAGCCTAATCCAATAATGGAAGCTGAAGAATTTTGCACTATTGAATACACATTATTATGGTGGAATTAAAAAAAGTATCAATGGGCTGCGACTCCGTTGGCATTGCACGGTGTAGTTTTTCTGAAGGATGGTAGAAAAATTTCGCTTTCAATTGGAGAGCGGGATGATGAGCCTGTGTTTAGCATGCCTGATATATTGCCGCATTTGTCGTATAATGTGCAGGATGAAAGAAAGGCAAGGGATGTAATAAAAGGTGAAGAGTTAAAATTGTTATTTGGGAATATGCCTGTAAATGATGAAAATGTAAATAAAAAAATAAAACAGTTTGTACTTGATAAATTGAAAAAAGATTATGGAATAGAAGAAGATGACTTTTTTACTGCAGAGCTGGAAGTTGTGCCTGCTGGGAAATTGCGAGATGTTGGGCTTGATCAGAGCATGATTGGAGGATACGGGCAAGATGACAGAATTTGTGCATTTACTTCGCTTAGAGCTTTGCTTGAAATAGAGGAAACAGAAAAAACTGTTATGGTTTACTTGACAGATAAGGAAGAAATCGGAAGTGAAGGTTCGACAAGCTTGAAGTCGACATTGCCTGAATATATTGTTGGGAAAAATGCTTTCACTTACAGAAAAAACTATAATGATCAGATATTAAAGGGAAACTTTGTGGAATTCTAAAAGCCTTGTCATCAGATGTTACTGCTGCAATGAATCCTGTGTATAAATCTGTTCACGATATTGAAAAATGTAGCTCAGCTATCTTATGGACTGGCATTCGCTAAATATACCGGAAGCCGTGGAAAATCTATGGCAAATGATGCAGATGCTGAATTTATTCAGGAAATAAGACAAATATTTGATAAAAAAATGAAATTAAATATCAATCGGGCGGATTTGGAAAAGTTGATGAAGGTGGAGGAGGAACTGTTGCGAAGTTTCTGGCTTACTATGGAATTAGAACGATAGATGCAGGTACTGGCACTTTTATCAATGCACTCTTTATTTGAAATTTCATCAAAAGCGGACTTGTATGAAACATACAGAGCATATAAAGTATTTTTTTGAACTAAATTAGAGAGCAGATAATTAGGAGAGTAAAATGGGTTATAAATTAATAATTTACAAAGATAATAAATTTTATAGTGAAGAGAATTTAAAGCAAAAAAATGGGAAAAATTATATATATAAATGGGGGAAATGTTGAATCAGGGAGCTATTTCTTTGAAATAAAGGATGAAGAAAATGGTACAATAAGCGGTGTAACTTACAGCCATACAGCTCCATTTGCCAAAAATTTGAAGCTGTGGTAGGCGAAAGATTTACCACCAAAATCAATAACAGGATTTCAAAAGGGAATAGATATTTATGTGGAATATTCGCCATCTAAAAAGACATTTTCATTAACTAAAATGAAATTTTACAGAATGAATTTGAATATTTCTGATTTTTGGATTGGAAAAAGGCGGATAAAGTTGAAATTGCGGGGAACTTTAATAGCTGGAAGCCTGATACTGAGCCGATTTATCATTTTGAAGGGACAAATTACGAAGTGACATTGGCTTCACCTGAAGGAGTTTATGAATACAAATACTTGATTGATGGAAAATGGTATCCTGAAAATAGAAATAGTAAGCTTGTAATAGGAGAAAATGGAGCATTATTCGCACAAGGAGATTTGGGAACTGGAAAATTTGTTTATGAAGCGATTGATAAAAATACAAATTTAAAGGCGATTGTTCATAAATACGACAGTTTGCAATATTTTAACAAATTGTCTGACAGTGAGTATGAGTTTAAAATAAGAACTCAGATGAACGATGTGGAACGTGCATATATAAGCATTGTTTTACACGAAGAAGATAACTATGAAATGATTTACGAACTTGAAAGATACCAGGATAAGACAAATGGATTTGACTATTTTGAAAGAATTATAAACTTCGGAAAAGAAGCTAAAAAAACTATTATATTATTTTATTTTGGAGGATAATGGCACAAGAGCCTACTTTAATGGAACGACATTAAGCTACAGCAAGCCCAAAAGACTTGTTGTAAATACAACTTCTAAAGATATACAGCTGTTTAATGTGCCGAACTGGGCAAAAGAAGCTATCTGGTATAATATTTTTCCAGACAGATTTTACAATGGAAATCATTACAATGATCCAATTTTCAATGAATTTGGACCAGAGGCATTTAAGCCTAACATACTTCATGAACAGAATTTTTGTGGAGGAATATAAATGGGAAAAAGTAACAATGTAATTAGCCATTTTGATAGAAACCGATGGACATCTGACTTTAGGGAACAGACAATATGGGAAAAGCTGGGAGAACGTGAAATTGACTACAGCTTGAAATATGCCAGAATGTACGGCGGAGATTTACAGGGAATCAAGGAAAAAATACCATATATGAAGGAGCTTGGAATTAATGCTGTATGGCTAAATCCAGTATTTTTCTCGTATCAGAACCATAAGTATGGAGCAAATGACTTTAGACATATTTCACCAGATTTTGGGACAATAAAGACAAGCGGAGAAACTCATGGCGTGGAAATTAACAGAAATAATAAATATGGGAATAAGTCATACGTGGATGTGCTTGGAAACAAGGCTACGACAAGCAGCGAGCTAAAACTTCTGGAAGTGAACTTAAAGGGTGAAAACAGAGGAAAAAATGGATATGGAGAAACAGAAGATCCAGCTACCTGGGTTTGGACAGAGTCAGACTTGATAATGGTTGACTTGATAAAGGAATTTCATAAAAATGGTATTCGTGTAATATTTGACGGAGTTTTCAATCATAGCAGCAGTGAGCACTGGACATTTAATATGGTGCTTGCAGACGGTGAAAATTCTAAATATAAAGATTGGTACAAATTTACAGATTTTGGACAGCATGTTCAGATTACAGATGATATGAGTGATGAGCAGGCATTTGAAACATTAATAGCAAATAGAAAGAGAACTATTTATAACGCCTGGGGTGGATTTGACTCGCTTCCTGAATTTAACACTTTTAATCAGGAATATAAAGAATACATTTTTAATATCACAAGAAAATGGATGTACGGACCTGATGGAAAAGAAAGTGAAAACTGGATGGAAGACGATGGAATCGATGGATGGCGTTTAGATGTGCCAAACTGTCTTGAAAATCAAAATTTCTGGAATGAATGGAGAGAAGTTGTAAAAGGCAGCAAGAAGGATTCCTACATAACTGCCGAACTTTGGGGAAATGCTTCAGGAGATATTAACGGCGGAAATAAATTTGATACTGTAATGAACTATGAATGGCTAAAAACAGTTATCGGATTTTTCATAAACCAAAGCCGTGAAGGTGGAGTAAGATACAAGTTGAAGGCACAGGACTTTTTCAATGAACTTCGAGAAAAAAGAACCTGGTATCCGTATCAGGCATTGCAGGCAAGCCAAAATCTAAATGGTTCGCACGATACAGACAGACTTTATTCAAGAATCGTAAACGATGTGGTTGGAAGAAATTTGGAAGAAGGAAAGCAGTTAGAAAAAGGATACAACGGAATTCGTCCTGACCTAGCTTCAAATAATCATCCAAATACAACGATAGATTGGCGAAACAGCCCAATTAAGCCAAAAAGATATATTAAAATTAATATCAATATTCCAAATGACTTACATTGGAGCACCAATGCTATTTTACGGCGATGAAGTTGGAATGTGGGGAGCAACAGACCCATACTGCAGAAAGCCAATGTTATGGAAGGAATTTTTGTATGATAATGAAAAAAATCCATCACATATTAATCAGAATGAAGTTTATGAACAAAAAGTCGACAGCGATTTATTTGAATGGTACAAAAAGTTAATAAGAATAAGATTAGAAAAATAAAAACACTTGTTTATGGTAAATTTAGAGAAGTATTTGCCGACAATGAACGAGATGTAATTGCATACGAAAAGAGTAATCGAAGATCAATTAATCATTGTTGTAATAAACAATTCATTTAACAGCTGGGAAAAATGTAGAATTTGAAACAAATTATCAGGACGAAAGATTTATCGATCTGGTAACAGAAGGCAGAACATTTAGAACGGGTTCAAATGGGAAAAATTAAGTTGGATCTAAAAGGCGAAAAGAAGGATTGATTTTACGAAAAAGTAAGGATAGATGGGGATTATGAGTAAGGATAGTCGGTTGAAAGATTAAATATAATTGTTGTTAGAATAAAAAGGAACTATGAATTTTGGTAGTTCCTTTTTGTTTATAGTGTAATATTAAATCCAGTTTGAAAAAAATTTATTTGTTTTCTGGTAAAGGATTAAGAGATCTTGGTAAATAGGATTTATAATAAATTTATTATTCTAATGGGAAATAGTATAAAAAGTAGATTTGTTATGATTTTATATTAATTTTTGTTTAAATGGCAGGTTTATTTTAGAAAAGGGTATTTCCCATTAAAAACAAGAGAGTTTTTTTATAATTCTGTTCAGCAAGTGGTCTTGATCTCTTGTCAGAAAGTAGATAGTAAATCGTTTCTTTTTCAAATGGGGTTTAGTATAAAATTACTTTTTATTGAAAAAAATGTGGTAAATTGTGAAAAAAATAGCGAGAATATAAGAAATTGTGGTATAATGGTTAGAAGACAAAGAAAAATTAATACTAGTTTAATTAATACAGGGGAATTAATCGAGGTTGTAAAAAACTAAAATGTAGAGGATAGTGAAAGAATGGGAAATTCAGCGAAAAAGTTTATTGAGAAGATAAATGAAGTTTTATCGGAAAAAAAGAAAATGCTGTAGTGAATATCATTAATGATAAATTAACCATATCAGTTTTTACGGCACTGGAAAAAAATTTAAAAAAATGTGAAGGAAATAAATTTTTATTATAAGAGATACGAAGTTTATTCCTAAAAAAATAATGAAATATCAAGAGAATTTGAGATAACACCTAATGATATTTTGTACAATTCTTATGATATAAAGGAAAAAAATAAGTTGAAAGCATTTTGCTAAGGCAAAGGCTATGTATGATTTTATAAAAAAATAATGTAAATGTCAGAAAAAGTAAAGCCATATCAGAAAGTAAACGGGAATATTTTAATAATTGATGATGATTTTTATGATTCAGGGGACATCATCACTTGAAATATATGAAAAAAGAGTAAATCGCTACGATTTTTGATACAACAATAAAAGGAGAATCAGAAAAAATCCCAGATACTTGGCATGTCGAAAATATATGATGAAATTTGGAATAACAATGATGTAACACAAGATTATAAACAGGAATTATTAGAAAGCCTTGAATTTGTTTATAAAAAAATTATAATCCTGAATTTTTGTATTACTTCACGTTAAATGAACTTTTTGGAGATAAGCTAGACAGTGGAGTTGAGAGATTTGAAAAATGATAGTGATAAATTTAAAAAGACTGAAATTTGGAATTCGCTTTTTGATTTTCAGAAGGATTGTGTCGTTTCTGCTATACAAAAAAACTTCAGAAATATGGAGGATGTATAATTGCTGATTCAGTAGGATTGGGAAAAACATTTTGAAGCATTTGCTGTGATTAAATATTTTGAAATAAGAAATGATAATGTATTAGTTCTTACACCAGCAAAAATTATACGATAACTGGCGTTCTTTTACAGGAAATTATAAAGATAGTTTTTGAATGAAATGTTTAATTACAAAAATTATGTTTCATACAGATTTATCAAGAACCAAGGGAGAATCAAAAATCAGGTTATGAACTAAGCAGATTTGACTGGTCAAAAATTTGATTTAGTTGTGATAGATGAGTCACATAATTTTAGAAATCGGATTGCTAAATATGATGAGAATGATGAATTAATAATGAATAGATATTTTAAACTGCTTCATGATGTAATAAAAAAAGTGGAAAAAAATACAAAAAGTTCTTTTATTGTCAGCAACACCAGTAAATAACAGCCTTGTAGATTTGAAAAATCAAATTTCAATTATAACATCAGATCATGATGATGCATTTAGTGAACAAGGTATTTCGAGCGTGGGATATTTACTGAAAAAGCGACACAAGTTATAAATGACTGGGAAAAAGAAGGAAGTCAGAAAAAAGATGAATTACTGGATAACTTGCCGTCAGATTTTTATAAACTGCTAGAAATGATGACAATATCAAGAAGTAGAAAACATATTACAAATTATTACGGAACAAAAAAATATAGGGAAATTTCCTCAAAAAGAATAAGCCAATTACATATTATCCAGAAATTGATAGTCAAAACCAGTTATTGAATTTTTAAAAATACAAATTCTATTTTAGAAGAATTAAATTTATCAGTTTACACACCAACTAAATTTATAAAAAAAGTGAAAAATTAAATTATTATATCAATAAGTATAAGTTATCAGGAAATCGTGGTGGAAAAATGGATTTTTGATACACAGTCGAAAAGGTCTTGTATATTTGCATAGAACAAACTTGTTTAAAAGATTAGAAAGTTCAGTTTTTTTCATTTTTCTGAAACCTTGAAAAGATTGATTGAAAAATATTGATCAAACAATAGAAAAATTTAAATAAGGGACAGCAGATTGAAGAAAAATCTTGATGTGGAAAAATGAAGATGAAATCTATATTGAAAGAAGTAAATATGAAATAAAGGTAGAAGATTTGAGAATAAATGCCTATCTTGAGGAGTTGTATAACGATAGAGATATTGTAAAAAGAATATATGATGAAACATTGATTTTATTGAAAGAAGATAGGGATAACAAGATTCATGAATTAGAAAAAGATTGTAGGAAAATAAAGTTGATAACACACCGTATAATCTAGGAAATAGAAAAATATTGATTTTTACAGCATTTGCCGATACAGCAAACTATATCTATTCTAAGCTGTTAAAAAAATTCGAGGGAAAAAATATCAGCATTGCAAGTGTTACAGGTAAAGGAGTAAAAACTTCAAATAAAAAAAGTAAAAGAGGATTTTTCACAGTATTTTGAGTGCATTTTCGCCAAAATCTAAACTGAAAGATTGAAATTCCTCAAGATGAACAAATAGATATTATAGTTGCAACAGACTGTATTTCAGAAGGACAGAATTTGCAAGATTGTGATACGGTAATAAACTTTGATATCCAATGGAATCCTGTATCTCTTATTCAGAGATTTGGAAGAATAGATAGAATTGGAAGTAAAAATGATAATATACAAATGATTAACTTTTTCCCAAAATGCAGATTTAAATGAGTATTTAGATTTGGAGAGAAGAGTTAAAGGGAAAATGACAACATTAAATATAGCTTCTACTGGGGATGAAGATATGCTTAATCCTGAAATGAATGATTTTAATTTTAGAAAGAGACAATTAGAAAAAAACTGAAGGAAGAAGTAATTGATATAGAGGATACAAATGAGAATATTTCGTTGACAGACCTTAATATGAACGAATATCTGTATGAACTTTCAAATTATGTAAATAACCATAAGGAAATAAAACAAAAATACCTAAAGGAATTTATTCTGTAACTGAAGGTGAGCAGAAGGGAGTATTGTTCTGCTTTAAACATAGTAAAAAAACGATGCCAAACCTAAAAATGACAGTTCCTTTATCCTTATTACCTGATTTTTCGTGGATAACAATAAAGAAATTCTATTTAAAAAAACAGTCAGGCAAGGGAAGTTATAAAACTTTTCAGACAGCTATGCTATGAGAAAAAAATGAAGTTCAGGAAAAAGTTTTAAAGGAATTTTTTTAAAAGATACGAAAAAAATGCTACTGAAATGGGATTTTATTCAGAATTGCTTAATACAGCAGTGAATAGTATAAAAAGGTGAAGAAGAAGAAAAAGGCTGTTCAGACAGTGTTTGATTTTTTTCAGGATTTAATAACAATTTTAAAAGATGATACAACTGATGATTTTGAGTTGGTATCTTTTCTGGTGGTGGGTTAAATGATAAATATGCCGGAAAGATATGAAGTAAATCAGGAAATAAAATTGAAAAAAATCTTATTCTGAAGGAATTTAAAGCCTATTGAAAAAAAGAAAAATAAGGGAATATGTAAAAATCTGTAACATTAAAAGTATGTGATAAATGATGAAGAAATACCAAGTGTAGAAGATGAAAGATATATTTTTAAAGTAATCCAGTATTTTGAATTTGAAATAAGCGATATAAAAAAAGGCAGGATTTCTTGCAAATCTATATCAGGAAGCTATTAAATCTCCATGTGTATTAAGATTTTACGATAATTCAAAAGAAGTGTATTCATTAGCTTTTAAAAAAAGATTAAATCAAAAATGATAGGAATGAAATAGTAGTTACAGATACTGTAATAACTGAAATATTTGAATTGTCAATGTCGAGTTCAGCAAAAAGGGAAGTGGAAGGAGCATTAGATTACTCCAAAATTTTAAATCGGACCAATAAAGTTAATTTTTATTTAGAGATATTTATAAGAAGTTATATTTTTAAAAACCAGAAAATATTATCAGAAATCAAGGAATATTTTAGAAAGTTTAATATGGTATGACAGAAATAAGATGAATGATATTTTTGAAAAAGTTTAAAAACCTTGTGATGTACAAGGAAAAAAATAAAATCAACTATTAGAAATAGTGAGAAAAGTAGAAATTAATAAAAAAATCAGAGAGATAATTTCTGAATTGGATAAATATTAAAAATTTTGGAGGAAAAATGGAAAATAATAAAAATAAAAAAGAGATAAATAACATAGTAAATGATAATTTAAAAGCACTGAGCAATTATTTCCATCTGCTGTAAAAGGATGGACAGCTGGATATAAAGGCATTGAAGGAAGAACTGGGAGATTTTTGAAGAAGTAGGAATTGAAAAGATATGAACTGAATTGGGCAGGAAAACAAAATGCAAAAGAAAGTAGTACAACAGGGAATTGGAAATAAAAACATTGAAATTTGTGGAGAAAGATAGTAAAAAAATGCTGATACAACAGAAAAATATTTATATTGAGGGAAATAATCTGGAAGTATTGAAATTGTTAAGACAAAATTATTACAACTCAATAAAAAAATGATATATATTGACCCGCCGTATAATACAGGAAATGATTTTGTCTATAATGATATTTTTAAAATGGGCAAGGAAGAAAGCGATAAGGCAGAGGGAATAATATCAGAAAAATAACGAAAAACTGCAAAAAAATCAGAAGTCAACTAACAGATACCATGCAAACTGGTTGAATATGATGTATCCAAGATTGAAACTGGCTAGAGATTTACTGACTGATGATGGTAGTTATATTTATAAGTATTGATGATAATGAGCAGGCTAACCTGAAGAGATTGTGTGATGAGATTTTTGGAGAAGAGAATTTTAGAAATTCTATTTTTAGTTAGAAGAAGAGTAAAATCGCTTAATATTCAATTTGCTGATAAAGGATTAAAAATCATTTAATGTTGGAACTGAAAAATATTTTGGTATATTCAAAAATCAGAAAGTTTTTTTATTTAAGATGATTGAACAAATCAAAGAAGAAGTTAGAGAAGGATATTGGGCAGGATTTTGGTCTGGTGCAGATAGACCTACTATGAGGTATGAAATATTAGGTTTTACTCCATCTATTGGTCAGTGGAGATGGAGCAAAGAAAAAGCTGAAGAAGCAGTAAAAAAATTATATTAACTGGGAAAAATAATTTTTCTGAAATGCCATTTGATATTTATGCTGAAAAATAACTCTAATTTAAAAATTTATTAAGCGAGATATAAATGGAAAAAGGTCAAAATGGAGGTGTTCAATATTGGATAAATGCAAGTAATACACAAATGAGAACAAGCAATTGGACTGATATTGAAGTATCTCAAATTCATAAATATTTTGATATACCATTTGATAATCCCAAGAATATAAAACTTGTACAAGAAATTATTAAATCCTCTGAAAAAGAAAAAAAGATGATATTATACTTGATTTTTTTCTCAGGTTCAGCAACAACAGCCCATGCAGTTATGCAGTTAAACAGTGAAGATAACGGAAATAGAAAATATATAATGGTTCAGTTACCTGAAACAACTGATGAAAAAATCAGAAGCATTTAAAGCTGGATATAAAAAAATATTGCAGAAATTGGAAAAGAAAGAATCAGACGTGCTGGAGAAAAAATAAAAGCAGGAAATAGAAGAATATAACTCAAATCTGAAACTTGGAGAAGAGCCTAAAAAAGTTCCAGATATTGGATTTAAAGCATTTAAAGTGGATGATACAAATATAAAATGGTACGACTTGGAGAATTTCAACGAAGAAAGTCAATATTCTTTTGATGACCCTGATTCATTGGATTTTGTACTTGGAAGCAATGATATTGATATTGTTTATGAAATAATGTTAAGACAGAATGACGTTCCATTGTCAGAAAATCTGGAAGTATTGTCAGATATTGGGAATAGAACTTATCTGTATGCAAGTACATATTTGATTTGCCTTGAAACAGAAATAACAGAGGAAATGGTAGAAAAAAATTAGCTTCATTGGATCCGTTACCAATAAAAGTTTGTATTTAGAGATTCTGCATTTAAGGATAATATTTCCTTGAAGGATGAGACTTTTAGGAAGTTAAGAAGTCTGATTGAGAGAAATTCGGGGGAGAGTAAGGTTAGTTATAGGGTTGAGTTTATATAAAAAAATTAATTTTAAAGGAGAATTTTTATAATGTATGAAAAATATTAAAAAAGGAAATAAAGGAAAAAAATTGTTAAAAGATAGAGAATATACTTCTGAAATTAAAAATATAATAGATAAAAATTTTTTTAAAGAGTATAATATTGAAAATATATATAGGTCCAGGATTTATAAATAGAACTGATAGTCGATATAATGAAGATAAAGATTATGTTTATTATGAAAAAGATAATAGGATTCTGTTAAATATACATTATGATGTAAAAGAAAAAGAAATATTACAAAAATTATTGGAATAGATTTTTGAAGAGTTTGATGAGGTTTATAGTGAGATAAATGAAAAAAATAAAAAAATTTGTATATAATTGGAAATGGATTTGATTTATATTTAGGATTAAAAAACATCATATTGTGATTTCTTTAAACATAAAGATAATGAAAGAGATTTAAATTATTTAGAAATAAGAAAAACAATTTTAGAGGATATTAATAAAAAAAGCTAAAAAATATAGAAAAAGGAGCAACCCCAAAAAAATAGAAATAAATAAAAATACAAGTATACCAACTGAAATAAAAAGAAAATTTATTTTTTTATTATATTTGATTCTAGAAGAAAATGACAAGACAATAAATTGGCATGATGTTGAGAAAAAAATTCTAAAAGCAAATAAAGAAATGAATAATTTATTTGAAAAAAATTAGAAGAAAAATAGATATTTAGAAATACTAGGAGAAGAAAAAAATTAAGTATGGTACAAGATTAGGAAAAAGAAAAGTTATTTAATAAAAAGCTCTTGGAGAAAAGAATTTTAATTTTTTTGAAGGAACTAAATAAATTTGAAAAAAATTTGAAATTATATTGCACAAATAAATAATGATTTATTTGATATAGGTATGGGAACTTTTAAAGATAAAAAAACATTGAATGTAAAGTAAGAAAAGATTTTTGAAGTAGATAATAATATAACAAATATAGTTATAAATTTTAATTATACAACTTATTTAAAAAGAAATGGACTATATTTCAGAAATGACAAATGTACACGGTACTTTTGAAAACCCTATTTTTGGAATTGACAATACTGAGATTGGAAATGATAGAGAATTTTATTATTTAACAAAGACTTCAAGAGTTTTATTTAATAACACAATAAAAGAGGAATTTAAATTACCAAATAAGATAGAAATTTCAAAAAAATATGTTTTTGGACATTCTTTAGCAAGAGCTGATTATTCATATTTTCAAAGTATATTTGATTATTATGATATTTATAATTCTGAAGTTAAATTAGAATTTAAATATTACAATTATATAAAGGATGATAAAAAATTAACTGATAAAGAAAAAAAGAAAGAAAAGATGAAGTGAAAATCTAATATGCATAAGAGTGTTATAGAGTTGATGAATGATTATGGAAATACTGCTAGTAATAAATCAAGAGGGCAAAAATTTATTACATAAATTGATACTGGAAAAATAGAATTAAGATAGTAGAAGTGGAGTAGTATGAAAAAAATATTTAATATTTTTTTGAAATTCTAAAAAAATAAATAGTTCAATATAGGAAATTGAAAGAATGAAAACAGATATTATGAAAGTAATCTGTCGGAGCATTTTTAGGTGCAGTCCAAACTGTTTGAGCATAGCGAGTTTTTCGACTGTGCATGAAAATGTCGTAGACTAGCGTGGGTCAAGGGAGAAGGCGATGTTCTCCCTTGTTAAAAGAATGGACAATGACAACTAAATAAAAAGAGACATAAAAACCATTATTAAAGAAAGGAAAAATTAAAAATGATTGTAAATCTATTTATGGGATTAATTTTAATGGCTTCTGTATTTCTTACAGGTGGTTTGGGTTTAGGCATAATTTATATTATGGAATACTTTAGAAAGAAAAACAAAAAGAGAATACAGGAAAAGAAAATGAGATGTTGTTTCTTACTTTAGGTTTAATAATTTATATGATATATCAGTTTTGGTTTTTATATGATGCTTGAATCGGAAAGAATTCTTTTCTTTTTACTGGTCAACATTAGGTACCTGGATTTATTTTGAATTTTCTAAAATTGGAATGGCAGAAAATATAGAAAAAAAGCAGGTGGGGATACAAGTTTTTTTGATAAAAATAAATACTTGCTTTATTCAATGTTAGTAGTACTTTATATCATTAATATCATTGTATATGTGCATTAAATAAAAAAAGACAATTTTAAATTATTATAACGAATGTATGTATATTGTATATTTTTTTGTAAAGATAATGATTGACAAAATGAAAGTTATAGAGTATACTTGCAATTAAGGAGAGTGATTAATATGGCACAGGCAATGATTAATTTTCGTATTGATGAAAAAAATTAAAAAGAAATGGAAAAATATGCCGTGAAATGGGAATGTCAATGACAACTGCATTTACGATATTTGCCACTAAAGTTACTAAAGAAAAAGAATACCTTTTGAAATTACTGCAGATCCGTTTTTATTCTGAAAGTAATATGAAATATTTGGAAAAAGTTATTGCAGATATTGAATCAGGAAAAGCAAAAATTAGTAGAACATGATTTGATTGAAGAGTGATAACATGAAAATATTGTGGGAGGAAAAAGCTTGAAAGTGATTACTGTCAATGGCAGTAGGAAGATAAGAAAATTTTTGAAAAAAAGTAAAACAGTATAATAAAAAGATATACAAAGAAATTGGTATACAGGTATTGGAAAACCTGAAGCACTAAAAAAATAATTTAAGTGGCTGGTGAGCAGAAGAATTGATGAAAAATAGAGTTGTTTATAAAATAGAAAAATAATGCGATTATAATAGCATCATGTAAAGGACATTATGAATTATAGAGCAAATTAAAAAAATTAGAAATCCAATTACACTTAAAAGTAGAGTAAAAGTAAAAAGGGAGAGTGGTAATTATGGCTACAGAAAGTATATTACTTGATGCTTTGAGAATTCCTGCAAGATATGCGGATGAAGTACTGGAAGCATTGGAGAGTAAAAAGAAAGTTAAAAAAACTTGATGTTGATTTTGAAATTGTAGATGACCCAGAAGAAATTTTTGAGGATAGCAAAAGAATTTTGGATATAAAGAAAAAGAATGAAACTATATCGTTGCAGAAATTAAGAGAAAAAAATTGAAAAGACGATGACTTTATAAAAGAAAAAAATTTTAAAGACTTTTTAGAAGTAGAGATAGAAACAGTATTGAAGATTTTTTTACATAACAAAGCTATAGATTTTGAGAAAAAAATCACTTTCTGCAACACATATTATTTACAATAAAGAGGGAACGGAAATATTGGGGTATTTTTACATTTGCAAATAAAAAGTTTAATTATTGAAAAAGAAAAATTTTCTTAATCTTAGTAGGACACAGCAGAAAAAGATTTTCACAGAGCGGAAGAAGATTGAAAGACGGAAGTTATGTTGTAAACAGTTTTTTTGCTGGCACAAATAGGGAAAAAATTATAATATTTCTGATAAAAAAATATGATAACAGGTAATGAAATAATATCATTGGCACATGAATTATTATTAATTGTGAAAAAAATTATAAATACAAAATATTTATGGCTGGAATGTGAAGATAACAGTTCACTAATAAGATTTTTATTCAAATTATGGGTTTAACCTGATAAAAAGATTTCAGTTCAGAAAAACAAATTAAGAACAATGATACTAAGGTTAGATAATTTTTAGAAAATAAAGATTTTATAAGTCTCTTTTATCAAAAAAAGATAATTGAGGCTTTTTTTATTGTCAAAAAGAAGGAGGAAAAAAATGTCAAATAAAAATAATATTTCCAATTTGATGATAATTTGGAATATCAGAAAAAAAGGCGGTAAATTCTGTTGTAGAGTTATTTAGAGGATTGCCAAAATCGTTGGATAGCATTTATGCTGAGAGAATAAGAAAAACAAGGCTTACGGAAAAAGATCCTGTGAGAAATATTGATATTGTGAGAGGGAATAAACTTTTTCAGAATTTGAAAAAAAGTTCAGTTGAAAAAAATGGACTATTTACTGATGAAAAAGGCTTACAATAAGCACGAGCGAGATTTTACAGTTGAGATGGAAACAGGGACTGGGAAAACTTATGTTTATTTGCGTACGATATTGGAATTGCACAAGGAGTATAGATTTAAGAAATTTATGATTGTAGTTCCATCTGTTGCGATTCGTAAAGGGGTGGAAAAAAATCTATTGAACAATTAAGGGAGCATTTTAAAAAGGCTATACAATGTGGATTTATCAAAATACAGTTTTATTTATGACAGTAATAATTTAGGAAAAAGTAAATAATTTTGTGGAAGAGAATAATTTGAGTATTTGTGTTATGAATATTCAGGCGTTTAATAAAGATACTAATAAAAATTCGTAAGGATGATGAATATGCTAAAAATTTATGGAGAGATATAAAATTTGTAAGACCGATTGTATTAATTGATGAACCACAGAAAATAGAAGGGACTAAAAAGAAAAAAATCACAATCATTAAAGGCGATAGAAGAGTTGGAGCCGTTATTTACACTTCGTTATTCGGCTACACATAAAAATTTGTATAATCAGGTGTATAAACTGGATTCTTATGAGGCGTATAAAAAGAATTTGGTAAAAAGATTCGTGTAAAAACCATAAATAGTGTTATTTCTAAAGATTTTCCGTATATTAGGTATACTTATTTTACGAAAGATTGTAAGGCACGAATAGAAATGTTTTCTCAAGTTCAAGGAGAAAGTATTAGATTTAAGAGTTTTAATGTAGAAAAATGGTGTTTCTTTGTATGAATTATCAGGAGGATTGCCACAGTATAAAGATATGTTTTATTGCGGAACAGCCTCATAAAGAGAAGTCATTAAAAATTGTTACTAATTATGGAGATTTTGAATTAGCATTAGGAGAGAGCAATAAGAAGTTAGAGAATAAAGATATTATTCGTATTCAAATCAGTCTTGCTATAGAAAAATCATTTTCAAAAAGCAATTTGAGATTTTGGAAGAAGGCAAGAAAATAAAGAGTTTGACACTATTTTTTTATTGATGAGGTTAAGAAAAGTTAGAGATAGTGAAGCTTCTGATGGGAGAGGGGATTATCTGGAAATATTTGATGAGGAGTATTCAAATTTTATAGAAAAAATGAGGAGAAAAATAGAGGAGTATAAAAATTATTTTTCCTAGTTATAAGGATGCTAATTTGGTTCGAGAAGGATATTTTTGCATTAGATAAGAAGAAAAAAATGAAGTTGAGGTGGAATATAAAAATGAAGATGAACCAAAGGCAAAAATCACAAGAGGATATTGATAGAGGAATAGAAACTTATTTTAGAGAAAAAGATGAATTGATTTCTTTTAACGAGCCACTAGCTTTTTATTTTTTTCACATTCTGCTCTTAGAGAAGGTTGGGATAATCCAAATGTGTTTACTTTGTGTACATTGAAAAAAATGGAAGCAGTGAGATTGCTAAAAAAACAAGAAATTGGTAGAGTATTTAGACTTCCTGTAGATGTGACTGGAAATAGATGTCTTGATAGGAATGTAAATGAACTTACTGTTATTGCAAATGATAGTTATGAAAAATTTTTCAAGAATGCTTCAAGAAGATTTTAATAAGAATATGAATAAAAAAATGAAGTTACATCGGATCTTTTACTTGCAACTCTTGAAAAAAAGCAGGTATTCCTAAAATTAAGATTACTTCGGAACTGGTAGATGAATTTAAGAAAGAATTGATTGAAAAAAAGTGATGGATTCTAACAATGTGCTTTTTGAAAAAAATGGGGAAGAGGAAATAAAAGAAATACAATTTTTCAAATGAAACTTTACAGGAACATTCAATACAAATTGCTGAAAATTTTTGTAAAAATATATGGTGGAAAAAAAGGTACAAAACCGTATTGAAATAGCAAATGGAGATAATGAGCCGATTATTAATAAGCAAAGAAGTTTTTGTTTCTGAAAAGGAATTCAAAAAAATCTTTTTGAGGAATTAGGAACAAATCTTAGTAAAAAGGCGATTTATAAGTGTAAAATTGATAATGAAAAATATATAAAAAGTAGTATAGAAAAAAATAAATAATTATATAAGTAATTTTGATTTGAAACAAGTTGTGGAGGTAGTAGAATCTAAAGGGGATTATGATGAGACAGGAAGTTTTAATCTTAAAGAATATAACGTGATAAAGAAATAGAGATATCTAAAAATTGAAGTGACTCCAAAAAGTGATTTTGAAATAGCAAATTACATAATGTATCACACAATGCTTCCAAGATTAGCGATATTAAAAAAATAATAAGTGGACTTGAAAAAGAAAAAAAGAGAAGCATTGAATATTCAAGATGTATTGGAGAATGTTACTGAAATATTGCTTGAAAAACTTAAATGAGATGAAAGCTGAAAAAGTTTTTGAATATGAAGTGATAGATGGATATGTGACAGATACAGAGAAAAATCTTTGAAGTGGATAATAAAATAAATGAAGAAGATTTTGAAAAATAAAAGAAGACTATTTCAAGCTAAAAAAAGGTAGTAGAAGTTTAAAATGATTATTATAAACTTGATAGTGATGGAGAAAAAGGAATTTGCAGAAAAACTGGAGAATGATGAAAATGTATTGTTATTTACAAAACTCAAAAAGGTGGCTTTGTGATAGATACTCCATATGGAAACTATTCTCCTGACTGGGCAATCATCTATAGAAAATTCTTCAGAAAACAGTGAAAAATAATATTGGAATCTATTTTATTAGTTGAAACGAAAGGCAGATAAGGAAGAAAAGGATTTGACTTCTGTTGAAAAAAAGTAAGATAAAATGTGGAAAAACTTCATTTTTGAAGCTGTTTTCAAAAATATTAAGTTTAACTGGGTTAAAAAGTTATGATGATTTTAAAAGAAAAATTTGAAATAGTACAATAAATGTCTTAAAATAAAGAAATTTTTAAAATTTTTTAAAATATGCCTTGTAGAAAAAAATAAAACTTATTTTATTCTTAACAAAGATATCTGTTTACGTTGTTTTAAATTTTTTTAGGTTGAAAAAGCAAGAATTATACTATAATAAATAATTATAACTAACTATATAATTAGGGCTTACTAAGCCTTAATTTATAAGATAAAAAGAGAAAGAAGGTATGGAAATGATAGAAATGATTTTTGCCTGATGGTAGTAAAAAGACAGCTGGAAAAATCCGATGACTGTTATGGAATTTGCAAAAAGTATTGGGGAGCAGTCTTGGGAAGGCAACCGTTGGTGCTGTAATTGACGGTGTGCAAGTTGATCCATCTTATGTTATTGATAAATCTGGAGAAATTGAAATAATAACTAATACAAGTGAAAAGGGAATTGAAATTATAAGACATAGTGCGGCTCACATAATGGCTCAAGCTGTTCAAAGATTATTCCCAAATACAAAAGTTACAATAGGGCCTGTTGTGGAAAATGGATTTTTCTATGACTTTGATCCTGAAAGACCTTTTACTGAAGAAGATTTAGTAAAAAATCGAAGAAGAAATGAAAAAAATAGTAAAAGAAAAATTATCCTTTTGAAAGAAGCGAAATGAGTGCCGAAGAAGCTAAAAAATTCTTTTGCTGAAAAAGTGAGAACTTATAAAGTTGAAATAATTGATGACTTGGGAGTTGATAAAGTCAGCATTTATAAGCAGGGAGAATTTGTGGACTTATGCCGTGGAACACATGTTCCGTCAACTGGATATTTAAAAGCGTTTAAATTAATGTCAACTGCTGGAGCTTACTGGCGTGGAGATTCTAAAAATAAAATGCTTCAAAGAATTTACGGAGTGGCTTTTGCATCTAAAAAAGAGCTAGATGAATATTTGACAATGATGGAAGAAGCTGAAAGAAGGGATCACAGAAAATTAGGAAAAACAGCTTAACTTATTTTTTTCTTGGATGAACATGGACCAGGTTTCCCATTCTTCATGCCAAAAGGTGTGGGAATTGTTTAATAAATTACAGGAAATCTGGAGAGTTGAGCATAAAAAAAGAGGCTATCAGGAAATAAAGACTCCAATTATGCTGGATAAGGGAATTATGGGAAATTTCTGGACACTGGTTCAATTACCGTGAAAAATATGTATACATCAACAATTGATGAAAAAGAGTATGCAATAAAGCCTATGAACTGTCCAGGTTCAATAATTGCCTACAAGAATAATTTACATTCATACAAGGATTTACCATTGAAATACGGAGAAATGGGACTTGTTCACAGACACGAATTTAGTGGAGCTTTGCACGGACTTATGAGAGTTAGAGCATTTACACAAGATGATGCGCATGTTTTCTGTACGAAAGAGCAAATTGAAGAACAAATTATTGAAATTATTGATTTATACGATAAATTCTATACTTTATTCGGATTTGAATATCACATTGAATTATCAACAAAACCTGATAAAGCAATAGGTTCAGACGAAATATGGGAAATGGCTGAAGCTAATTTAAAATCAGCTTTGGAACATAAAGGAATTGACTACAAGTTGAATCCTGGAGATGGAGCATTTTACGGTCCAAAAATTGACTTTAAGATGAAAGATTCGATTGGAAGAATTTGGCAATGTGGAACAATCCAATTAGATTTCAACTTGCCACAAAGATTTGAAATGAGCTATATTGGTGCAGATGGAGAAAAACATGAACCAGTAATGATTCAGCGTGCAATGTATGGAAGTTTGGAAAGATTCCTTGGAATTTTTGATTGAACATTATGCAGGAGCGTTCCCTACTTGGTTAGCGCCAGTTCAAGCGAGAATTTTTGACAATTTCTGATGAACAAGTTCCATTTGCAAAAGAAGTGTTTGAAAAACTTCAAAAATGCAGGAATTAGAGTTGAACTTGACACAAGAGTGGAAAAAAATTGGATATAAAATTAGGGAAGCAAATGGAGATCAAAAAAATACCAGTTCAATTGATTATTGGTAAAAAAACGAAGTTGCGAATAATGAAGTAAATATGAGAAGGTTTGGTTCTACAAGAAAGTAAAAAAATGTGTCAGTTGATGAAATTTTTAAATATTTTGGTGGAAGAATCAAAAGTTCCGTTTAAAAAAGTAAGTTTGAATTTTTGAATTATAATTAAATAATTAATATTAAAAAAGTAGAAATATTTATCTATTTAGTAACAAGAGGTTTTATACCATTGATAAATATGGATTTTTAAAAATAGAATATAATGTAAGAGATTTTACAGATAAAAAGCCTTTAAAAAATATAGTGGTATTATTATAATAGTTTAGATATAGGTTTTAGTTTAAATCCTATAGAATTTAAAAATTATTTAAATTATTTTAAATAAAAAGTTTATAAATAAGAGTGATTTTTATGAAAAAGATTACGATGAATTGAAACTTATAATCATAATAACGACAGTTATAATGAATATGGTGGACAAGCAAGAATGACTTATGATGATTTAAAACAGAGTTGTAAGTGCAAAAAGTTTGTGGAAGTATGCTTTGGATGGTACTGGGACTTCTTGTGACAGGGATTACAGGTTATATGGTGTATACAGGGCTGGTATCAGGTAATCCGGTTGCATACGGGATTTTAAAAATGTATTGGCTGTTTGCTGTTTTGGAAATAGCTGTGGTGTTTGGATTTACTGCGTTAGTTTATAAAGCTAATTCAAGTACGTTAAGACTTATGTTTCTTGCATATTCGTTCTTGAATGGATTGACATTTTCAGTTCTTGGAATTGTCTATGCTCCTGGAATTATAGTTTCGGCATTTTTGGGAACATTTGTGTTATTTGCAGTTTTGGCTGTTTATGGTTTACTTGACTAGAGAAAATTTGACAAAGTTTACACCAATTTTTAGTTGCTGGATTAATTGCAATTATTTTAGTAAGCATAATAAATATCTTTTTGCAAAATAGTGGAGTTGACTTGTTCATATCAATAATTGGAGTAATTATATTTACAATTTTTATTGCAGTTGATGTAAATAGAATAAGAAATAACATTGTTGCTATGCGGTTCAAGAGGATTCAGAAATTCTAAATAAAATAGAAATAGTTGGTGCATTAAATTTATATTTAGACTTTTGTAAACTTGTTTATTTACATTTTAAGACTTTTAGGAAGAGAAGATAGAACTATATTTAAAAATATTAATGTGAAAGTGCTTTAAAGTTGGAGTTTTTCTGATTTTAAAAGCAATTTTTACTTTTTAGAAAGCAGGAAAATTTTGCAGAATAATAAATTAAATAGTGATTTGGAAAAAAATTTATTAATGATGAAATTACAAACAGTAAGATTTGAGGTGTTTTTGTGGAATAATGATTTCCATTCTGCTGTCACAGATGTTAAATTTACAGGCTGAAATGTATAAAATTATGTATATTTTTAAAGATGAAGCAAGTTTTGGATAAAAATGTCGTTTTTATTTATTGCAATAATTATTTTAGAAATTTTTAACATTTTTGTATAAAATTATAATTAACAAAAAGCAAAAATTATAAAATCAAGTTTTGTAGTTTATTCGCTTTTAACTGGATTAAATTTATCAATTTTTCTTCAGTAATAAAAGTTTTTATTTCAGAAAAATATTGGAATTTTACCTGTAATATTGCTAATAATATCGTTATTTCTCGTAATAATTTTAATAATTTTTGATTCAAAAATAAAAATGATAAAAATAAAAAGTTTTAGAAAATAATGAAACTGAATTTTTGGAGAAAATAAGATTTTTATGTGGCGGCAGTTTTGTATACGGATATTGTGAAAATACTGATTTTTGCTTATAATAAGCACGATGATTTTAATATAAATTTTGAAAGGGAAATAAAAATATATGAAAAAGAAAAAATTGAATGTGTGGAAGAATTTCACAGAATTTATAAACTTGGAAATTCTGAAAAAGCCAATTGGAAAAATTAAAGGATGGATTGGAAAAAATTGAGATTTGACTTGATGGCTGAAGAAAATGGAGAATATTTGGAAGCGGCTAAAAAGGAGATGTTACAGAAGTGGCAGATGCCCTTGAGGGATATGCTTTTATATCCTGTGGAACTATTATAGAACATGGTATGCAAAATGTGATTGACGATGTCTTTGAAGAAATTCATAGAAAGCAATTTGAGCAAATTAGATGGAAAATGAGAATCCAATTTATCAGGGAAGATGGGAAAGTTGTAAAAGGACCAAATTATTTTCCGCCAAATTTGAAGAAATTTTTGAAAAATAAGGGGAAATTTTTGAGAAATAAAGTAAAAATATCATAATAACTTGTAAAAGTTCCTAAAATATGATAAAATAGAATGCGATATGTAAAAAAATAATTTTTAACTAAATAACGTAAAAATAGTTGAGTTAATATATTATAATAAAAACAGCAGGACTGTTAAAAATAAAGATGAAAGGAGAACTACTAAAAATATTTAGTAGAGATTAATAAAATGCAAAGATGTGAAGTTTTTGGAAAAACAGTAAGCCACGGAAATAGAGTGAGCCACTCTCACAAAGCTACAAAAAGAATTTGGAGACCAAATTTACAAACAATGCTTTTCAACTATCAACAATGAAGAAGTTAGAGTAAGAGTTTGTACAAAAAGCAATGAAAAACATTAAAAGGGAAAAATAACGATCAAGTTAAAAATCTTGTTAAAAACAAAGAAACATTAAGCCCTAAAATACTAAAAAGTATTAGCAAAGTAAGTTTTTATAACTTACTTTTGTGTGTACCCGTAGCTCAACTGGATAGAGCGTCTGACTTCGGATCAGAAGGCTTGGGGTTCTGATTCCTCACGGGTACGCCATTTTTATAAAAAAATTATTCATTATTTAAATATAAGGACATCAAAATTAGATGCCCTTTTTATTTATTGAATTTATACTATTTTTTTAGTCATAATGATAGATTTGTTTATTATTTTCTTTTTGCTAATTCTTTGAAATTCAGCTTTTGCTTTAGCTAATTGAGCATTAAATTCGCTGTTTGAATGTAATGTTGCGACAACTGTGCTTGCTACTACACGAGCTGCATCCACATCGCTTTGCCAGTGATAACCGCAAATTACACGACTTTGCCCCATTTCATATCCACGTTTTATAATTTCGCTTTGTCTTGCTGGATTTATTTTCAGCCAATACTAATGCAGTAGCCCATCCGATTGAAGTATGCCCTGATGGATAAGATCCATTTTTGAAAGAGTTGCTTCATCTTCTGGACGGCAAGTAGATTCTTTAAAATATGCAAAATGGACGGAATTCATATATGTCTGTTTTGCAGATCTTGTTGCCAAATCTCCTGCATCTTCACGTAATTTTGTAACTAATTTAAAAATTTCAGGGGTAGTTTGAGCAGAAATTGTGTATCCAAAGGCTTCAGAAAAAGCACGAGGTACTCCATCTCCTTCTACTTGCGCATCATTATATGCCTGTTTTCCTCTTTCAGTATTTCTTAATAATTTTCCTTTTTCATATTGAGCCTTGTCATTTAAAAAGCTATACTGTCAACTGCTGGTGGAGGTGGCAACAAATCATAGCTGCTTACAACTTGTGAACTTTTTAAAAAGTACACCTCCGGTTTTGTTGTTACGTCATTTCCTGCTCCTGCTGAAAAATGAAACTAAACTTGCAAATAAAAATGCACCAATTAATAACGTTTTTCATATTTGAACCATCCTTTCCTAATAATATTTTTTTCAATAAAATTATATCTTATTTTTATGAGTGTCAAGAGTAAGCAATCTGTTCTATTGAAATTCAACTAAAAAAATGCTAGTATATTTTATATAAATTTAAAAATTATTACTAATCAAAAATTGAGAATAAAAATTTAGTAAAGGAAAAATTAAGAACATTGAGGTGCTGGAAAATGAAATTAAAAAGAAAAATCTGATTTTTAGATTTTGCAACTGAAGAAGATGCTGAAAAAGATCTTAAAAAATTTATGAGCCGTATGTTGAAAAAAACTACAATTACATTTGAGTATGAAGTACCTTCAGCTGAGGAAATTTAAAAGGAAGAATAAGAGAAATTTTAAAGGAATATCCGTATATTATTTGTGAATACGAAAATGAGATAATTGGATATGCTTATGCACATAGGATTTGGAGCAGGGCTGCCTATCAGTGGGATGCGGAACTTTTCGGTTTATACAGATGGAAATTATGCAGGAAATGGAATTGGGAAAAAAATTGTATAAAATTTTGATTGAAATACTGAAGCTTCAAAAATATTGTAAATGTCTATGCGCTTGTAACTTATCCTAATGAAAATAGTGAAAAATTGCATAATTACTTTGGATTTAAAAAAAGTTGCATTTTTGAAAATTCTGGATACAAATTTGGAAAATGGGTTGGTGTCACTTGGTTTGAAAAAAAGCTATTTCCGAATATCCTAAAAATCCTAAGCCGATAAAAAAAGTATCAGAAATTGATGAAGTTAAATTAAAACAAATTTTAGAGCTGTAAAAAGTATAGATTTTTAGTATTTTAATAAAACAAACGTTCTGAAGCAAAAAGTATTGACTCCTTTGTAAATAAAAATCAAGTCATTAAACAATCCAATATTGATTTTATAGGAATAAAAATGACATATTTTTAAAAATGTTAAAAATGTTTTGAGATTATATATTAAATTGCTTGAAAATCAGATTAAAGAGTGGTATAATTCAAGTGGAGATTTTTGAATAAATTTTTAGGAGGATATAACGAAATGGCTAAAAAACTTTAAAAAGACTTAGACGTAAAAGGTAAAAAAAGTATTAGTAAGAGTTGATTTCAATGTACCAATAAAAGATGGAGTTATTACAAATGATAATAGAATTACAGCTGCTCTTCCAACTTTAAAATATATTTTGGAAAATGGCGGAAGAGTAATCGCATTTTCTCACTTGGGAAAAGTTAAGGAAGAAGCTGACAAAGCCTCAAAAACTTTAGCGCCAGTTGCAAAAAGATTGGAAGAACTTTTAGAAAAACCAGTTAAATTTATTCCTGAAACTAGAGGACCTGAATTGGAAAAAGCAGTTTCTGAACTAAAAGATGGAGAAATCTTAATGTTTGAAAACACTAGATTTGAAGACTTAGATGGTAAAAAAGAATCTAAAAAAATGATCCTGAATTAGGAAAATACTGGGCATCACTTGGAGATGTATTTGTAAACGATGCATTCGGAACTGCTCATAGAGCACATGCTTCAAATGTAGGAATTGCTTCAAATATTAAAGATTCTGCAGTAGGATTTTTAGTAGAAAAAGAAATTAAATTTATCGGTGGAGCAGTTGACAATCCTGAAAGACCATTAGTTGCTATTTTAGGAGGAGCAAAAGTTTCTGATAAAATTGGTGTAATTGAAAAACTTATTGGATAAAGCTGATAAAGTAATTATCGGTGGAGGAATGATGTTTACTTTCTTAAAAAGCTGAAGGTAAAAATACAGGTTCTTCATTGCTAGAAGCTGACAAGGTAGAATTAGCCGCTTCATTAATCAAAAAAGCTAAAGAAAAAAATGTTGAATTATTGTTGCCAATTGATACAGTTGTAGCAAAAGAATTTAAAAATGATACAGAATTTAAAACAGTTTCTGTAGATGACATTGAAGATGGATGGATGGGATTAGATAGAGTGAAAAAATCTGTAGAATTATTCAAAAAGCTTTAGAAGGTGCTAAAAACTGTAGTATGGAATGGACCAATGGGAGTATTTGAAATGGAAAAACTTCGCTAAAGGAACAATTGGTGTATGTAAAGCAATCGCAGAATTATCTGATGCTAAAACAATCATCGGTGGTGGAGATTCAGCAGCAGCAGCTATCCAATTAGGATTTGCTGACAAATTCTCACACATTTCAACTGGTGGAGGAGCTTCTTGAATACTTGGAAGGAAAAGTATTGCCAGGAGTAGCTGCAATTTCTGATAAATAATAAACTAACTTAAATAACTATTAATTTAGTTGACTAAAAAAATAATTTTTTTCATTTTAATCACGAAATGACTGTCTTGAAATCAATTTTTTAAGATAGTCATTTTCACTTTAATTAAAAATAATTTTTTTAAAAAAATTGAAACATAATCTAAATTGTGGTATAATTAAAAAGATTTTAGAATTTCAGAAGGAGGAGAAATAAATAATTATGGATAAGAATTCAATGGGAGTAATAATAATTTATGTGGTATTTTTTTGGCAGTATTGATTTTACCAACATACTTTGCAAATAAGAAAAAAACAAAAAAAGCTGAATTAATGGAAAATTTAAAAAGTAGGAGCTAAAAATAACTACAGTTGGAGGAATCCAAGGAACTATTACAAATGTTTTTACAGATACTGTGGAAATGAAAATTGATAAAAATGCAAGAATGACTGTTCTTAAATCAGCAGTTGAAAGAATTGAAACAAAAATAAGAATTTAGAGATGTTATGTTTATTGAGATTTATGTATTTTTAAAAAATAATTGAAATGAATAGTAAAAAAATAGGAGGAAAAAATGAAAAAGGATATTATTGTTTTTGTTACTTTTTTTGTAAGTGCGATTACATTTTCTGATACTTTAAAAAATGTTTCATATAATAATGGAAAGGTCATTGGAACATTTAGGAAAATAAACAGATTATTCCAAATGCTTCTGTCACAAAAATTAGGGGTGAAGACCTGTTAATGTTAAGTTTCCCAGATAGTAAAATAGAAAGTGGTGTTCCAGCATTTATTAACAAAAGTGATCAGTATATAAGTAAGGTTTATACAGTTGAAAAATAATGGAATGGTAGTAGTGTATGTGTATTTAAAAACCATCTGTTACTTATCAAGTTACCAGTAGAAATGGAGAGTTTCAAGTAACATTAGATGGAGGTAAAAGCTGTAACGGCGCAAAAAAATCATATAATACACCACAAAGCCAGAATAATAACAGCAACAATACAAGAATAACACAGACTCAGTCACAAAGTCAGTCAGGTAATACTTCAAGAGGAAATAAAAATATACAATAGTTGTAGATCCTGGACATGGTGGACATGATTCAGGAGCAAGAGGAAATGGATATAATGAAAAGATATAGCATTGCAAGTTGCAACAAGGCTAGCTAATAATTTAAGACAAGATTACAATGTTATAATGACTAGAGATTCAGATTTTTGTGCCATTAGATACAAGAGCCAAAAATTGGAAATGATGCAAATGCAGATTTCTTTATAAGTATCCACTTAAATTCAGGTTCGAGTTCATCAGCAAATGGAACAGAAGTATTTTTATTTTAGTAAAAAAAGATCAAGGAAGTTATGCTGCACAAGTAGCCAAATTTGAAAAATAAAGTTGATGGAAGCTATGGAGATGTGCCATTTTCAGACTTTATTTTTAAATGATATTTTTATAGAAAAAAATCAAAAGACAAGTCAAGCTATAGCAGAATCTGTATTAAATAATCTTATAAATACAACAGGGCTTAGAAGAAGAGGAGTTTTTTTGGAGCAAATTTTGCAGTACTTCGTGGAAGTAATTCACCATCAATACTTGTAGAATTAGGATTTATGAATAATTATTCTGATTTATCACAATATTTAACACCAGATGGTCAAGAAAGAGCAGCAAATGCTATTGGAAGTGCAATAAGAAGTTATTTTTAGATAATTTCATTTTAAATAATGGAAATATTATCCAAATTAGGAGAATTTTTATGCCAAAAAAGAAGAATCAAAAGAAGAACCTAAAAAGAAAAAAAGGATTTTTTTAGCAGCGTATTTTTTTATAATATTGCTTATTTTAATAACGGCTGTTGTAGTTGCAACGAATATATATGACAGGGATAACAGTGAAGAAATACATGTAACTGTTGATAAGAATTTAGTAAAGGAAACAGCGCAAAATGAGGAAACTCAAAATAAAATTTCTATATTTGTATTTGATCCTGGTACAAGAACAATTTATGAGCGAGAAATCGTAATTCCGCGTCAAGTGAACTTAATTGAAGGGGATTTTATTAAATAGTGCAAGAACAATCGCGACTTTAGTTGTGAGATGAATTGCACGAAAATTTTAGTAAGCATATAGGGAAACTTGTATGTAGACACGGAGCAAAAACCGTGCAACAAAGAAACTGAATTGCTGGGAACTCTTAAAAGCTAGTATAACCACAACATAATACTTTCGTTCAAATATGGTATAGGTGTGAAGGTAGCGAAAGCAGAAAAAAATATACTAGATGGTGCAAGGTTAAATCCTAAACATTATGATAATAGACAATCAGCAGCTAATCCTGAAAAGGAAAGTTCAACGACTATCCCTCGTGAGGGGAGTACAATACAAGCGATAGGTATTGGAAGTGGTTTCGCCTAAGTCCTTGAAATAGGATATGGATAAGATATAGTCTGTGCTTGTTAGAGATAACAAGAAGTTCATAAGAGAACTGCATAAATGGTAGCGTATTTATGTGAACGATGCTTCCCGCTGTTGTGGGGTTTTAAAAACTTTAAAAAAATATTTAAAAAAATATTACTTTTTAATAGATAAAATGTAGAATATACGGTATAATATCTCTGATGAAAAGGAGGTGATTATATATGTATTTAACTTTAAAACAACAAGTAAAACATCTTAGTAAAAAGGGAGTTTAGGAATTTAAAAATATTTATCTCATATAGCCAAGAACTTAACTAATAAAGCTATATATAATATTAGACAGTATTATTTTTAATAAGAAAAAGTATTTAAGTTATAGTGAAAACTATAAAATGCTTAAAAAATAGTGAAAACTATAAGAAGTTAAATTCTAATATGGCTCAACAAATTCTAAAAGAAGTAGACGGAAGTTTCAAATCATTTTTTTGGACTTTTTGAAACTTGCTAAGAATGGTCAATATAATTTTAAAGATATAAAATTACCTAAATATCTTGCTAAAGATGGATTTACAACTCTTGTTATAGGTTTTGTAAGATTAAAAGATGATATTCTGATAGTTCCTTATTCAAATTCGTTTAAGAAAACTCATCAGGAAGTTAAAATTAAGCTGCCACCAGTATTAAAAAGGCAAGAAGATAAAAGAGATTAGAATAATACCAAAACAACATTCTAGGTACTTTGAAATTCAATACATTTATGAAGTAGAAGAAGTTCAAAGGGAATTAAATAAAGAAAATGCACTAGGAATTGATTTAGGTATAGATAATCTTTGTACTTGTGTAGCTAATAATGGAGCTTCATTCCTAATAGATGGTAGGAAATTAAAATCAATTAATCAATACTATAACAAGACAAATGCAAAATTGCAAAGCATTAAAGATAAGCAAAAGATAGAGCATATAACATTAAGACAAAAGAGAATATCTAGAAAGAGAAATAATCGTATAGAAGATTATCTTTCAAAAGCAGCAAGAATAATTATAAATCATTGTCTTAATAATGATATAGGGAAAAACTAGTTCTAGGATACAATGAAGATTTTCAAAGAAATTCAAATATTGGAAGTATAAATAATCAGAACTTTTGTAAGTATACCATATGGAAAAATTAAGAGATAAACTAATATATCTATGTAAGCTATATGGAATAGAATTTAAATTACAAGAAGAGAGTTATACATCAAAAGCAAGTTTCTTTGATGGAGATGAGATTCCAATATATGATAAAGAAAAATCAAAAAGAATATATATTCAGTGGAAAAAAAGGATAAAAAGAGGACTATATCAAACAAGCGCAGGTAAACTCATAAAATGCAGATTGTAATGGAGCATTAAACATATTAAGGAAAAAGTAAAGTTGTGGACTTAAGCATCCTATACAATAGAGGTGAGCTGAACACACCCTAAAAGAATAAGGGTAGTGTAAAAGCTATCAAACTTCTTAGAAAAATTTTTTAAATATTTTTAAAGATTTTTAGAACCCTGCGACTTTAGTCGTGGGAGGTTCAGAAATGGAATTATCAGAAATTCAAATTATATTACAGATGATATGAAATTTAGAAGTGCCTACAACCTTAGAATTGATAATGTAAATACAACAGTTGTAAAATTAAATGCGGCATTTGCAAATTTGAAAAAAATCCTGAATTATTTAATGGATTTTCTCAAGCTGTAACAAATACAATTTTAAAAAAACTTTCCCAATATTCAAAGTGTCATAATTCAAATAGACGGGGAAACAAATGTTCAATAAAAAGTAAAATGTTTAAGTAAAAAAATTAAATTAGACTGTTTTGGTATTAATAAGAGATTTTTTTAATATCAAGGCAGTTTTTATGAAATTTAGTATTAGATTTAAAAAGCTATGACTATTTTTACTCAAATTCTAAATTTATATGGTTTTTTTAATAGTTTTGAGTATATAAATAAAAAAATATTATTTTTTTAAATAAATTTCAAAAAAACCTCTTGTTTTTTTGTTTTTTTCTTTATGATATAATAGACAGAAAGAAATTTTTTTGGAGATAATAAATTTATTGCAAAAATTACTATTTAGTAAGGGGTTAAGGCTTCTTAATGGAATATAAATAAAAATATATTTTCTGTTTTTTTAGAATAGGATTTATCATTAAATACGAGAATGTCCAAAAATTTTTGTGTAAACTAACAGATGAATCTAGTAAATTCAGTACTTTGCTGTTCTATTTACACAAAAAAATTTTTTTACACTCTCTAAAAATCACTTTTTTTCCATTATTTAAATAATTATTATTTTTTTGAAAAAAATATTTCTAAATTGAAAAATCTGAATTATAAAAATTAAAAAGGAGATAGTAACGACTAATAATTTATCACAGTTAAAAAAAGGGATTTTAAAGTCGTTTGCAAAAAAATGTAAGGAGTTTAAATATACAGATTCGGCTTTGTTTACATTTTTGTTAAACGGAATGTTAATTTCAGCAAGTGAATTGAGTGTAGAATCAAAAGATTCGGGAATTAGTAACCAAGTGAATTTGATTAATTCTTCAATAGGTCAAATGCGTAAAGATTTTTAAGCATGCGAGATCTGAAAACAACAAGTTAATCAAAAATACAAACTTGGAACTTACACAATTAATGGAACAGGGAGATCATGTAACAAAATCTCCATGGAGCAACTGGCAAATTGGAGCAAATGATTTCTATAATGACTGGCATGGACATTTTTAAGGGTAGAGGAAATCGAGTTCAGGAAGGTAAATTTTACCAAAGAGATACTACAATGGGAAAAATACAACTATCAGTTAAAAAATTTAAGTACTTATGGGGCAACAAGACTGAAATTAGATTCTGATAATATGGAAAAACCAGTAGAAATCCAAGTAGATGCTTCATTAAGAACGTTAGCAATAGATAAGCCAGCACCTACTTTTGTGCCTACTACGCCTAGTGGGGGATTGCCTCCGTTTGAGCCATTGATGGTAACTCCGCCTGTTATTAATCCTAAGAATGTTAATATTAGTCAACCACCTCAATCACCAACAATACATGTAGGGGTTGAAGATGTACCTAATAATTATACAGGATATAATAAAAGTGGAGGTATGGCAAATAATAGTTTATTGTCTCAATTAGATCTTACTGGTGGAAGTTTTAATTTATTTTTTTCATGGTGGAGGTCAGCCTTATGACTATTCATTTACAAATGCTTCAGAAAAATGCCACATATACACCATCAGCTGGGGAATCAACCTTCCTTCTTCAGACAATGGAACATCCTCAAAAGTAGCATTTTTTTGGTATGGGTGGTAAACTTCTTGCAGAAATACCAAGTAATGTAACTGTAAATGCAGTTTCTAATGTATCTGGTAATGTGAATGTGCTTTATTATATGGGAAATAATAACAGTGCATCTAATCCAGAATCAAAATTAATTCACAAAGGAACTACTAATTTATATGGAAATGATTTATTAGTTGTAAAAATAGATAATGTAAATAGTAATGGCAATATCACATTTGTAAATGAAGGTAAAATTAATGGATATGCTCAAAAAGGAACATATACTGATTTGGTTACAGGAATACCTGGTGGAACTGGAAATGATCCAAAAGGGCATATTTTTTTGCGGCATTTACATATGGTTCTGCTGGAGTTGATACTGTTGAAAATGGAAGTAATGGAGTTATTGAATTTTATGCACCTAAAAGTTATGGTTGGGTTTATACATCAGCTACAAATGCTGCATTGAAAAGAAGTTCTATCAATAATGGAATTATGAGATTATTTGGAAGTGAAAGTATAGGAGTTTCAGGAACTACAGGTAACAATCCAGTAACTCAGACTTCTTGGGCAGATATTCAATTAAATAAACCAATAGAGATATATGGAGATAAATCAGTAGGAGTTAGTTTCTTGGTAGAATCTGATAATACAGTTTCTTCTAATTTTTCCAATTCAAAATTTAATGTGCAAATTGGAGGTTCAGCATTAACGGCACAAGATGCTACTTATGGAGATACAGAAGGAGATGTATCAAAAGTTCAAAAACTCTGTAGGAATAAATTTTGATTTCACAGGACCAAATATAGGATTTATAAATAAGGATGTGAACAATTATATTGTAAAAATTAGAAGATAATGCTAAAAATTCAACAGCTATAAGATTAGGGCAAGCTAAAGCTTACATTTAATGATTCAGCTGCTAGTGGGATAACTATTGGCGGAGAAGATAATATAGGGTATCTTTCAGATGGAGGTGCAAATAATAATTTAGTTTATAACAATACAGCTAATAATTTTAAGGTTAGTGGAAAAAATGCGATATTGTTTGCTGCAAAAAATGGAGGAACATTGAAAGTAAATAATTCGTTGCCTTTATCTTCAACATCAGTTAGTGGAAATGGGTTCACTTTGGCTTATTCTGAAGGAGCTGGATCGACAGTGACATTGGATAAAGGTGCTACTGGAGAAGTTGTCGGTTCTGATGTAGTGTTGTATTATGCAAAAAAATGGAGGGAAAGTAACTATAACAGAAAAATGCTGTTGCACAACCATCTGCTACTGTAAATGCCTCTGGAGTAACTGTTGTAACTGATTCATCAATAGGAACTCCTAGATTAAAAATTTCTGGAAACAATGGAGTCGGATTTTATGCTACAGGTGGAGGACAGATTGCAGCGGAAAACAGCTTTGTAAAATTATCAGACGGATTAGTTGGTGCATATAGTGATGGTTCCACAAGTAATATAGATTTAAAAATTCGATTTTAGATTATAAAGGAAATGGTTATTCCATTTATAGTGGAAATAATGGGAAAAATTGATTTACAAGGAAGTACAATTGTTTTTAAGAGGAAAAAGCAATAGGAGTACAAGGCTCTTCTTTAAGTGATATAACAACAAATGCAAATACAAAAATAGTTGTTATGTCAAATGATGCTATTCCGTTTGAGTTTAAGAATAAAGGAACAGTCAATTTAACATCTATAGATACAGATTTAGGTATTACTGCTTCAGGAATTCAAGTTATAAAATGGAGAAGATGGAACAACTACTTATACTGATTATAAAAAAAGCATTTGTAGATGGAATTACAAACTATAATATTGATACAGATATTGATAAAAGCTTTAGCTGCAAATATTGCTAACGAATTAACAGATTCATTTAAGTTTGTTAAGAGATATTTAGCTCAACGTGCGGTTGTGAATTTGCAGGCTGGTAAAACAGTAACAGCAAACCTAAATTCTTCAGACTTAACAGCAACAGGAATGAAAGGTGTAGTAGGACTTGATATGAGTTCAAGTAGTTCAGCAGCTTCGAATGTTGAAACACAAATAAATCTTGCTGGAGGTTCTACTGTAAACGCAGACAGAACAGATGCTGGAAACGGAGCAGTAAGATTATTTATAAACTACGGAAAAAGTTCATACTGATCCATCAGCTACAATAAATGTTGAACAGTTAACAACAAATCCTCATAATGACAGTGCTGTAGGTATTTATGCAGTAAATGGTTCTGAAGTGAATAATGAAGGTACTGTAAATGTTGGTGGAAATAGTTCAATTGGATTATTAGGATTGGCGTATAGAGAAGATGCGACAACTGGAGCACCGAAAGTAAATGAATTTGGTGGAAAACTTGGTGAAGGAACAATTAATATTGTAAATAAAAGGTAATGTTACATTGGATGGAACTACATCTTATGGAATTTATGTGAAAAATAATAATGCTTCAGGAACTAAAATTGATGCTAAAGGAACAAATACAGGAAGTGGAGTGTTAACTTTATCTGGAGATAAATCTATCGGAATGATAGGAGATAAAGCAACATTGACAAATGATGCAGGTGCAAAAATTAATATGACAGGACAAGAACAAGTTGGAATGTTTGCAAATAATAGTTCATCATTAATAAACAATGGAGAAATTAATTTGGCAGCTTCGACAGGTTCAATTCCAAGTGTTGGAATTTACACTGATGATGTTGCGACAGATATTACAAATAATGGTAAGATTATTGGTGGAAATAAAAATTATGGTATTTTTGGTAAAACAGTAACTCATGGTTCGACTGGAGAAATTACAGTTGGAGATAAAGGTGTTGGAATTTATTCGACAGAAGGAAATATTACATTAAATTCAGGTTCTAAAATAAATGTTGGAACAAATGAAGCAGTTGGAGTATTTACTACTGGAACAGCAGGAAGAACGATAAATGCTGATACGAATATGACAATTGGAGATTCTTCATTTGGTTATGTAATTAAAAAAATACAGGAACAACAAACTTAACTACAAATGGAACTGCAACATTAGGAAATGAAGCGAAATTTATTTATTCAAATAATAAAGATATAACAGTAACAAATAATGTTCCATTAACTTCAACAGGAAATAACACTTACGGAATTTATTCTGCAGGAACAGTAACAAATAATGCAGATATTGATTTTGGAAGAGGAACAGGAAGTGTAGCAATTTATGCAATTGATGGAGGAACTGCTAGAAATGCTGCAGGTAAAACAATTACAGTAAGTGGAAGTAATTTATCAGCAACTCCAGTTCCAGAATATGGAATGGGAATGGCTACTTCTAATGGAACAATTATAAATGATGGAACAATAAAAGTAGCTCTTGATGAAGGAATTGGAATGTTCGCTTCAGGAAGTGGTTCAAAAGCAATAAATAATGGTACAATTGAATTAAGTGGAAAAAATACAAAAGGAATGTATGTTGATAATAATGCAGTAGGAGAAAACTGGGGAATTATTAAAACAGTTCCAACAGCAAATAATGACGGTATTTTAGGTGTAGTTGCCACAGGTGGTGGAGTAATTAAAAACTATGGACAAATTATTGTAGATGGACCTAATAATAAAGCTGGATATCTTGGTTCTACAGGAACTTTCTCAAATGAAACTAGTGGAGGTACAACAGGAACTGTTACAAATACTAATGGTGCAGATGGAGTTGTAAGAAAAGTAAGCAATCCAACAAGCAAAAACGGTAGCAGGAATAGAAATAATAGCTCCACCAGCAGCAACAGCGGCTACTATAAAAATAAATAATAATATTGTAATTCCAACGGTTATAGATACAAATATTTCAACACCAAATCCATCAGTTGCAACAGTAACTTCTCCAGATGGAACAGTGACAACAATAGACCCTAGGCTCAACAAGATTGGGAAGCATTCCATCAAATGAACAAGTTGGAGCACTTGGAATGTATATAGATACATCGGGAGTAAATTATACACATCCAATTGAAGGATTGAATAATTTAACAGGATTAAAAAGAATTAATTTGATATTTGGGAATGAGGCAGCAAGATATACTGATAGTAAAGTTATAGAGGTTGGGGATAATATAATAAACCCTTATAATAATATGATATTATCATTAGCTGCATCAAGTAGTGGAATGAAATTTGCTTTAAATGCAGGGAAGTTTGACTTGGTTTGCAACAGCAACACAAAAATTTATCAACAGGTGCTCTAGGAAAAGTTTATTTAGTAAAAATTCCATATACAGCATTTTGCACAAGATGGAAATACATATAATTTTTTTAGGTGGATTAGAACAAAAGATATGGTGTGGAAACTACTGGAAGAGAAAAAGAACTGTTTAATAAATTAAATGATTTAGGAAAAGGTGAATCCCATATTTTTAGCACAAGCTGTAGATGAGATGAAAGGTCATCAATATGCAAATATTCAACAAAGAACTAACGCTACAGGAAATGCTCTGGATAATGAGTTTAGCTATTTGAGAAAATGAATGGAGGAACCCAACTAAGCAAAAATAATAAAATCAAGGCATTTGGATTAAGAGATGAATATAGCACTGACACAGCTGGAATTGTTGACTATAAGAGCAATGCCTATGGAGTAGCTTATGTTCACGAAGATGAAAAAAGTCAGAATGGGCAACTCAAGCGGATGGTATGCAGGAGCAGTAACAAACAGATTCAGATTCAAGGATCTAGGAAAATCGAGAGAAGATCAGACAATGATAAAAGCTGGAATATTTAAGACAATGTCGCCTAAAAAGGATTACAACGGAGCATTGCAGTGGACAGTTGCAGGAGATGTGTTTGCAGGAATTAATAATATGAAGCGTAAATTCTGGATAGTTGATGATACATTTGAAGCTAAATCTACGTACCATACTTATGGAGCAGCTCTTAAAAATGAACTTAGTTATGATATAAGAATGAGTGAAAGAACACATTTAAGACCATTTGGAGCTTTGAAAATGGAATATGGAAGATTTAATGATGTGAAAGAAAACTCTGGACAAGTAAGACTGCAGGTTAAGGGTAATGACTACTTTTCAGTAAAACCAGAAACTGGAGTTGAATTTAAGTATGTTCAGCCACTTGCAGTAAAAACAAACTTGACAGTAGGGCTTACAGCCGCTTATGAAAATGAGATTGGAAAACTACAAAACGGAAATCAGGCAAGAGTAAGATATACGACAGCAGATTGGTATAATCTGGAAAAAGAAAAAGAAGATAGACGTGGAAATGGTAAGTTTGACCTTAACATTGGAGTTGACAATACTAGATTTGGTATTACAGTAAATGCTGGATATGATACTAAAGGAAATAATGTCAGAGGTGGAATTGGATTTAGGGCAATTTATTAGTTTTCAAAAATTGTAGAGAATTAAAAAAATCGGAAGAGGAAAAATCAGTTTCCGATTTTTTTATTGTTTTTCAAACAGAACTTGGTATTTGTATTAAACTCCATCTAAAAAATAGAGATTATAATTTTATTTTACTTGCTAAAAAAGAGATTTTGCTCCTTGTAAAGAAATTTATAACTAGTCTGCTGTTTAAAATGGAAAATAGTATTGCTCTGTCTCTGGTAAAAAACGATAGAAAAAAATAAAGTATTATGTGTTATAATAATAAAATGACTAAAAGTGAGAGAATAAAGAAAGGAAGATAGACAATGGGATTCAGAAGTCACAAAAGAGGTATTCAGATCGCATCAGCAGTTATGATGGGGATGTTTGGAATAGCAATGCTTATTACTGGAATATTATTTTTGAAGAATAATATTTTTGAAGCTTCAAAAGGTAATAGAAGTAATTGCAACGATTAACGGGACAAAAATTTATCGTGATGATTTTTGAAAGGGAAGCTTATTCGTTAAAAAGTCAGTTAAATGAGATTAATCAGCAAAAAAATGCAGCAGTTGGCACAAGCAGGAGTAAATACTGAGAATATAAAAAAATGTTCCTGATGATATTATAAATCAATATGTTTTTACAACTTTTTGATAAATAAAGGAAATATTGCTTTCATCGGCTAAGAATTTGGGAATAAGAGTAAGCGGTTCAACTGTTAATAAGGAATTTAAGGCTTATCAAAAAAACAGTCTAAATTAGGAAAAAGATGAATTTTCTCAATATTTAAGATCAGTTGGATATAACGTTACTTCATTTAAAAAAATGATAAAAGACCAGAAAACAGTTGACAAGATGAGAGAAAAAAATTATTTGCAGATGATAAAGTTACAGATGAGGAAGTTAAAAAAGGCTTATGAAAGAAATAAATATACTCAAGCCTTTGAAAATCAAGAATTTGATGATGTAAAAAGATCAAATTAAGGAAAATATGAAGCAAGATAAGGATATTATGATTTTAAATTCATTTTATTGCAAAGGCTAAAGCAAAAAGCTAAAATTGAGTTTAAAGATGAGGAATTTAAAAAGATGTATGCTAACATAACAGCAGTTGTGGCACAAAATGGAGAGTATAAATATACAAATGCAGATGTAAATGAACAAATTATAAATGCAGTTTCACAAACTCAAGAAGGTTATTCACAAAAAATGGTAAAATGATTTAAAAAGGCATGCTAAAAAAACAAATTTAAATAAATTTATACAAATAGCGAATAAGGCTAAAAGCAGCTGGAATAAAGGCAGATGCTGATTTAGTAGGAGTAGATCAGTTAAGAGATTATTCTCAAAAATACTATAATTATTTAATTGATACTTATAAGCCTGATAATGCGGCATTACAAGCAAGATTTGATTCTAAGAGAGATAGCTATAATACTCAAAATAGTATAGGCGGTTATGTAATTGGAGAAGAATATCAGGCTGGAGAAAATGATTTTGCTGTGGCTAAAAAGCAGGCTGAAGAAATTATGAAAACTACAAATAAAGATAATTTTGCAGAAAAAGCCAGAGAGTTTTCAAAGGATCCTGGTTCGGCTAAGAATGGCGGAAGTTTAGGAGAAACAGCGGATTTATCAAAACTTGTCCCAGAATTTGCAAATGCAGTTAAAAATGGTAAGGCTGGAGATATTGTGGGACCAATAAAAACACAGTTTGGTTATCATATTATTTACATTCAAAGTAAAGATCCAAAAAATGAAAATGTAGCGAAAGTTAGCCATATTTTAATAACTCCAACTATTTCTGAGGCATCAAAAACAAAAAAGTTATTAAGAAAATTCAAGACTTGAAAGCTGAAATTCAAAAGCAAGAAAGTTACTTGGAGCACTGTGGAAAAAAACAAGATAAATATAACTTTAGCGTAAAAAGAAAGATTTAAAAAGTTAGTTAAAAACTGATGCAATTCCAGGAATTGGAATAAATAAAGAACTAATGGATCAAATATTCGCATTGAAAGTAGATGGGATTCTTAGAAAGAAATGATGCAACTGGATATTATTTAATTGCAAAAACATCAGAAATACCATTTACACAAGCAACATTTGAAAATTCAAAAAGAACGTGTAAGATTGGAACTTGCGCATGAATATGCAGATAAGCAGTTGGGAATTACACAATAGTTTTCTGTTTAAATAGTTAAATTTGATTTATCAAGGATTCTTTTTGTTGTCAAATAGAAGAAGTACAAGATATTAAAAAAAGAACTGTTTTTAAATACTAAAAATATTTAAGACAGTTTTTTTATTATATTAATACTAAATCTCGTTTAAAAATATTATTTACCAAAAAGAGACTTTGAACTCTTGCAAAGAAATTTATATTTTAAATGGGAAATAGCATAATTTTATTGAAGACTAGGAGTTAAAAATGAGTTATATTGAAAATTTAGAAAGTGTTGGAAAAAAAGATGATTGTGGAGGAAAAAAAGGGTTAAAAAAATAACAGAAGATGCTATTTTGCTTTCAGAATTTATGAAAAAAATATTTTAGCAGAAAACGTAAGAATTTGAAAGGAGAAAAAAATCATTTTTAGAAATTGGGGCGGGACAAGGGATAATTTCGTTATTACTTTCAGAACTTGATATTATTTCAAAAAATTTTTTTGCTGTGGAAATTCAGGAGGAAGTTTTTTTGCTGCTTTAAAAATATAGAGATAAATGATTTAAATGGGAAAAATAATACCAATTAATAAAAGATATAAAAAAATGTGAATGGAGAGTATGATTTTATTTTTTTCAAATCCGCCGTATAAAAAAAGACCAGTTCTGGAAAAAATGCCTGAAAAATGAAATGGAAACGAATTAGTAAATATGAAATTTTGCTGACTTTGGAGGAATTAATTTTGGAAATAAGAAGACTTCTAAAAAAATTATGGAGAGTTTTTTTGTGGTTGTGCCGAATAGCAGGTTAAATGATGTTTTTTTCGGTGTATTTATGAAAAATAGGCTGAATGTATTGTCGGTTAAGGTGAATAAGTATAAAAAAAGGTGGATCTGGTTGTTGTACATGGGAAAAAAGGGAGGTAAAGTAAATTCTGGGATTGAAATTGAGTAATTAATCATTAATAAAAATATATTGAAATATATAAAAAAATATAATTGATTTATTGACAATTAAGTAAAAATGTTAATATAAATTGTAATTTGATATACAAATATTTTGATACTTGAATTTTTGATAAAGTCAAGAATAAATTGTAGCTATATAGTTAATAATTAAAAATAATCGAAAGGAAGGTAATGAATTATGAAAAAGTTGTTGGGACTGCTGACTTTGATTTTGGCAGTTTCTGGATTTGCTGAAGCGGATCAGGATGTGCTGAAGAACATTAATATTTCTACTGAATATAGGCAGAATTATCAGGATAAAACTGGAGATGATGCGAACGGAATTGGATTTGCCGGGTTTAAAAAGAATAATCGCGGGAGAACACGGGTAAGAAGTATTTTTTCTGGAAAAATTGGATTAGTTGATGAAGGGGATTGGGATTTGGCATTCTCGACAAGATGGGATAAGGATCAGAATAGAAATAGATTCAATGGACAAAAAAATTACTCAGTATGGAACTTTTAGAAAAAGCTGATAGAATTTATAGTAAATTGGGACTGGATTATCAGATGATGTTAAATTGAAAAATAAGATGGCAAAATGATACTTATAGAAATAAGAATTTAGTTACAAAGGAAACTTCTACAACAGGAATTGGAAATGAATTTGCGATAGGACCGACATTTAACAGGAAAGTATGGGGACAAAATGTAACATTGGCTGTAGAAGGTGTTTATTTTGGATTTAAGGGGAACAGAAGAGGAGAGTATTATCTAAGCGGAAATGACTTTAAAGGATCAAAAGTTAATGGATGGGGGACTTAATGCGGATCTTGAAGTAAGTAATAATATTAAAAAGGGAGAATGGGGAAGTTTAGATTATTATACTTATTTTCACAAATCATTACCGAGACACGAATAAGACACAAAAAAATGGGAAAAAAAGGCTAAAACCATCAGTTTATCAAGATTATTATGCAAACTTATCATACACGACACCGTCAGTTGCGGGAATTTACGGGAAAAGTTGTCTTAGAAAAATGAATTTGAAAGATATCCAAGATATTATTGGGAAAAATATGCTTGGTGTAATTACAGAAGCTGGATATAAAAATCATTTGGAGCGGGAGAAGGTAAAGTTTCTGTAAATCCTTTTTGTAAAATATCGTCCGTATTATAGAGATTCTTATAAGGAATCTGGATCTAATAGAAAAAAACTACAGAAACAGAAGAAGTAAGATTTGGATTATCAGTTGGGTATTCTGTAAATTAATAAAAATTAATTTAAAAAATATTATTTAGCAAGGAGTTGAAATAACTCCTTTTTTTATTTAAACAAAAAAAGTCCATTCATATAGAGAACAGAACTTTTTATTCAAAAATATATTATGATTTTTTTATAGTGAAGTTAAATAATCAACCAGCTCTTTTTCAATTTCCACATTAAATTTTCCAATTCTGAAATTGTATTTAATATCTTCAAAATTTTCTGGGTTTTCATCCATTTTCTTTTTTTCACTACAACTGGAAATTCATTCCAGAAAGTATTATATTTTCCCATCAACATAAGAAATTAAAGTAGGTATTTTTAATTCTTTCGTCTGCATCTGGAAAAAAATTCTTTAGCAGCTTCTCTTGAACGATAGTCAATTTTTATTTTGCTATTCAAGTCACTGAATTTTTTTAAAAAAGGGACAGTCGCACGGCAGTCTGGGCAATAAACTTGTGCTACTGCAATAATTGTAATATCCTTATCTATAGCTTTTAATAGCTTTTTCTGTTTCTTTTGACAATGAAATTTTTTTCTATAATTCTGAGTTGCTTTTTTTTATCCTCTTCTGCTTCAGTCACTTCAAATTTTAAATAATCTTCAAATGTTGCCATATTTTTTTCACCTCGTAAGTTTATTTTTACTCTTGATTTCTTATAATATTGTATCATTATTGGATTAGTTTTTTTGCAAGTTTTAAAAAAATTTTAATTCAATTTTTTTTGTAATGTGTTAAAAATCAATGTAGGAGGAAATTTTATTATGTATAAGGCGGTAGTAAGCGATTTAGATGGAACGCTTTTTGAATGAAGAACATAAAGTTAGTCCGTTTACGAAAGGAAACAATTGAATTGTTGCTGAAAAAAAGGGATAAAGTTTTATATTGCAACTGGACGTGGATATGTTGGAGCAAAGGAAATTATGGATGAAATTGGGCTGAAAAATTCCTTTGATTACGTCAAATGGCGCTAGGATTGTAGATGAAAAATGGAAGAGAAATTTATGTGAATAATATTGAACAGAAATATGTGGACAAAATTTTTTTTCAATTGATTATAAATCATTTGACAAGGGAATAATTTTAAATGGATTCTCAGGTAATCATTGGTATGTGACAGAAGATGCCAGAGATTATTTTTATGCTCAAAAAGCCAAATAGAAAGCAGTATCCAGAGCAAATTGAGCAGAATGACTTTGAAAAACTTGCTTTTTACAAAAAAATATTTTTTTTCTAGGTGAAAGCATAAAAAAACTGCTGGAAATAGAAAAAGGAAGTAAGAAAAAGTAACGAATAATGAAGTTAATATCGTATTTGTAAACGAAAAAAAGTTTGGAGATTTTTTTCAAGTGACTGTGATAAGGCTGTGGCAGCTGGATTTTTTTGCTTCAAAGGGATGGGCTGACGTTAAAAAGATGCTGTTTCATTTGGAGATGGATTTAATGATTATGACCTGATAACTCAAACTGGACTTGGATTTGCAATGAAAAAAACTCAATTTATAGACTGCTTGAAAAAAATTAACAGACACGGAAGTTATTGGAAGCAATGCTGAAGATGGGATGGCAAGGAAAGTAAGGGAAATATTTAAGATTTAGTAAAAGATATAAAATTTAAATATTCTATTTTTTTTATTTAAATAATAGATTTACAGAGAATTAAAATAATAAATAAAAATAAAGAGAGAAGGGAAAAAAATGAATAAAATTGCATTGGTTGTAGATGATACATCATATATTAGAGAGGACATAAAGGATATTCTTGAAGAACAGGGATATAAAGTGTATGAAGCAAGCGATGGGCTGGAAGCTGTTGAAATGTATAAAAAGGTAAATCCATCTGTTGTAACAATGGATATAAATATGCCAAGAATGCACGGATTAAAAAAAGCTGCACAAGTTATTACGGATTTGGATAAGGAAGCTAGAATTATGATTTGCAGTACAATGGTTATGTTTCCAAATTATATGAAAATGGGAAAAAGAAGCTGGAGCAAAAGGCATTTTTGTCAAAAACCTTTTGATGAAGAGGAATTTATGAATGAATTTTTCAAAAATTATTTTTTTATAAAAAAATATAGTTTTAAAAAAATAAAGAATTGAAAAAAATAGTTATATCAATGATATTTTTATACTATTCTTTATTTATAATGGCAGATTTGCTATAAATTTAAAAAAACTAAATAAAAGCATAATTTCTGTTTTTTTTAAGTGAAGTTTAGTATTATAAATTTTTTTACATAATAAAAAGAAGGAGAGAATAAAATGTTTAAAGCTGTTGTAAGTGATTTGGATGGTACACTTTTGAATGCAGAGCATAAAGTGAGTGAATTTACTAGGGAAACAGTAGAATTATTATTAAAAAAAGGGATAAAGTTTTATATTGCAACTGGAAGAAATTATTTAGGAGCAAAAGAAGCGATGGATGAGCTTGGAGTGAAAGTTCCACTTATTACTTCACACGGATCTGTTGCTTTTGATGAAAATGGGAATGAAATTTTTTCAAATAACTTGAAGCGAGAATATTTGGATAAAGTCTTGGATATTGATTACAAGTCGTTTGGGAAAGATATAATTATAACTGGATATTCTGGACCAAATTGGTTTGTTACTGAAGATTTGCGAGAATATTTTTACAATAAAAAAAGCCTGATAGAACTAGATATCCAAAAACAAATTACTCCTGAAGAATTTAAAAAAGCATAATTTTACAAAAAAATATTTTTTTCTTGGAGAAGATCATGATGAACTGCTGGAACTTGAAAATGAAATAAGAAAAAGCGGTTGGAGATGGAAATATAAGTCTTTTATTTGCAAACGAAGGAAGTTTGGAAGTGTTTTTCGGCAAACTGCAATAAGGCAAAAAGCGGCTGAAGTGCTGCTTGAAAGAGACGGACTTACATTAAAAGATGCAGTTTCATTTGGTGACGGATTGAATGACTATGAATTGATAACAGAAACTGGTCTTGGATTTGCGATGGGAAATTCAATTTATTTGCTGCTTGAAAAAAATTAACAGATACGGAAGTTATTGAAAGTAATGCTGAAGATGGAATGGCAAAAAAATTAAGAGAATTATTTAATTTATAAAAAAATTAGAATTTAAAAAAACTAAATAGAGAAATAGGAAAGGGAGTTTATGTATAAAGCAGTTATCAGTGATTTGGATGGAACTTTACTATGCAGAGGGCATCATGTTACAAAAATTTACTAAAGATGTAATAAAAGGAAATAATAGAAAAAGGAATAAACTTTTTATATTGCTTCAGGTAGAAGTTATGACCAGATTGGGTATATAACTGAGCAGCTTGAGGTAAAAATTCCTATTATAGCTGCGAATGGCGCAAGAATCTTTGATGCAGATGGAAATATGATTTATGAAAAAGGATTGCCAAAAAGAAGCGGCAGAGGCAATCTTGGGGCTGGATTATGAAAAGCATAGCTGAAGGTTCACATTTAAATATTTTTTTCAGGAAATGACTGGATTATTACGAAAGGAACAGCTCAAAAAAAGTGTATGACAGGGTTTCAAGGGATGTAAAAGTTGACTTTAAGGAAGTTCCAAAGGATGAATTAAAGAACTTGGATATTTTAAAAATATTTTACATTGGAGAACATGAGCAGCTTACAAACTTGGAAAAAGCCATCTTGAAAATAAGAAATGATGTAAATGTTATTTTTGTTGCCGATTATTGTATGGAAATTATGGCAAAAGGAGCCAATAAGGGTGCAGCGGCAAAATTCCTGCTAGAAAGAGAAGGTTTGGAACTGAAGGATGCGGTAGCTTTTGGCGATGGTGAAAATGATTTTGAAATGCTTACAATGGTTGGAAAAGGTTATGCAATGGGAAATTCCATTGAGAGATTAAGAAAGCTGCTGCCGAAGGATTTTGAATTTGTTGGAGCAAATACAGAAGATGGGGAAGCTGTGAAATTGCAGGAATTGTTTTTGGAAAGAGCAAAGAATATTTAATTATAATTTTGATTATTTGTATAGTAAAACTTATTTAAAACTGAACTCAAAAAAATTATGACTTTTTTTACTCAAACCCTAGATTTATATAATTTTTTTAGCAGTTCTATTTTAAAAATAATATCGGAGATAATAAGTTGATAATTTTCAGCATTAACTGTTGGATATAGAAGAGATATTTGTAAAAATTAATATAATTAAAAAAATAACCGTTCTTATAAATAACAGCGGTTATTTTTTTATTTGATTTATTGCAGCATAACCAAAGTAATATTTTTTTTGTTGGTTATTTTATTATTATTTTTTTCTAATTTTGTAGAAATCGCATCCACATCATACTGTTTTTTTCCAAATTAATTTGAGAATTATTCTTTAAATCATAATAAGTCGCAACTCCTATCATAGCCGCATTATCTGTACAATATTCCATTTTTCGGAAAAATGAACTTGAATTTGCTCATTTTCATCAGTCTTTAAATTTGTAAATTCTGAAAAATTTTTCACGAAGGCGTCTATTTGCAGAAACGCCACCTGCAACAAGTATCGTTTTTCACATTCTTTTCCTTTACAGCCATTAAAAATTTTTATCATATAGAACATTTACAATAATTTCCTGAAGCGATTTTTGCAATATCTTCCTTTGAAATTGGGATTACCTTTCATATTTTTGGCTATTTACATAATTAGTTATGAAAGTTTTTATTCCGCTAAAACTAAAATTGTAGCCATCAACTTTTTGGTTTTTTTATTTTTTTAGAATATCTTCACCATTTACTGATAGTCTATCAATATGCGGACCTCCAGGATATTCCAGTCCCAATATTCTGGCAATTTTGTCATAAGTTTCTCCAACTGCATCATCTAATGTTTCACCAAGCAAATCAGTGATTATTTTTCCATTTTCTTCATAAATATAATATAAGTTTGTATGTCCGCCTGACACGACTAGCGATATTGCAGGCAATTTTACATCGTTGTCGATGAAACTTGAGAAAATATGCCCATTAATGTGATTTACAGGAATCAATGGAATATTATTGGCATAACTTAGGGATTTTGCAAACATTAAGCCTACAAGCAAAGATCCAATAAGTCCAGGAGTGTTCGTTACAGCGATATAATCAATATCGCTTAATTTACAGCTGGCTTTTTCCAGAGCTTCAGTAAATACTGGTAAAATATTTTCTATATGGTGCCGTGAGGCAATTTCAGGCACTACACCGCCAAATTCCTTGTGAATGTCAATTTGTGTGGAAATAATGTTACTTAAAAATTTTTTTTTCCCATCCTCAACAACTGCAACAGAAGTTTCATCACAAGATGATTCAAATGCAAGTATTTTCATAATTTTTCTCTTTCTTTTTTTATTATTTGAGAGTGCATATAATTTTGTATAAATGTATAACAAACCTGATGATATAAGGTTTTTTTAGTTTATTTACACAAAAAGTTTACACTTTCTTTTTTTATAGAATTATTTAATAATTTATAAACTATGTTATCATTGATAAAAGTTTTTACTTTTTTTATAAAAATCTTTTTAATATTAGAGTCTTGAATAAATAAAAATTAAGTCTGTTAATTGTATTCTTTAACAATTTTATTAAATACAGTTTCTACTGAGATTCCAGTCATGCAATCTGCATATTTTTTTGGAAATTTATCATCTCCGTAAAGTGAATGTGGTGGACAGCTTGGATTATTCAGTAAAAAAAGTATTTTTTTCAAAGGAAAAATAATTTTTGGATCAGTCGGTCCAAAAAAATACAAAAAGTCTTGGCTTTTACAGCTCTGGCTATATGAAATGGGCCTGAATCATTTGCAACAGCCACTTTTGCATATTTTAACAATATTCCGCTTTCCTTAAAGGAAATTTTTCCCGCACAAATCAATAACTTTGTCCATCTTTCATCAGTTTTTACAACATTTGCATCTTCTTTCCCGCCAATCACAAAAAAATTCTCAATTTCTCCTCATTATTTACAAATTTATTTTTTTATTTTCCAAAAATTTTTTTGCCAATTCATCATAATAAAGGCCACTTTTTTTCGTAAACTTAGAGGCTCCAGGAGCTAGCACGAAAATATTTTCCATCTTTTTAAATTATATTTTTTTACAAATTTCTCTTCAGATTGCTTGTCAATATAAAAATTCCAGATTATCTCCAAGTCCATTTTTTTATATTTTCATCAGAAAAAAATTTATTCCCAATTTTCTTTTTAAAGCTGTAAAATAACTTTCAACAATTGTGCAATCTGCATTATAAGTTATAAGTTTTGATTTTCACAAGAATAGTTTTTCCACCATTTTCTTTTTGTATCGGCAATATTGAGTATGCTTGTTTTCAAGACTTTTTCCAATAATTCTAGACAAAAAAATTTAGAATGAAGATCAATGACATAATCATAATTTTCTGTTTTTTTAGTCTATTTATCATATCTTTTATATATTTTCGGTCTTTACTTTTCTTTTTCTCAAAAAAATTATCAAATTCCTAATTTCAGGATTTAACGAAATTGCTTCAGAAAAAAAGTATCATAAACTGCAAAAATCTATTACAGCCTTTGGATATTTCTCTTTAATTGCCCTTATTACTGGAGTTGTAAGCACTACATCCCCAAATGAGCTAAATCTTATTATTAATATTTTCATATTTTTTTCCTCTTCTAAAGTCTAATATTTTACTCGGTTTCTTTTAAATTAAGCAAAGATTCCTGCAAAATATCTATAAATTTTTGATTTATGTTACTTTCATGTTATTTTATAATTTAAAACTATTATTAGTCAAGTGTTTTTTTCTTTTTAAAAAAATAGAATAAAATATATTTATTTATTTTCTGACAATGGGATCTTGACCCATTACATACTAGAAATTTATATGATTTTTAATCTAGTTCAATTTTGAATAAATTGAGTATAAAAATAAAAAAATGTAGCCATCTAACTACATTTTATAAAAAAATACCTACATTAATGCAAGTATGACTTAATTAATATAATGGTGCCTAGAAGAAGATTCGAACTTCCGACCCTACGGGTATGAACCGTATGCTCTAGCCAACTGAGCTATCTAGGCATTTGGTGGCGGGAGCTGGATTTGAACCAACGACCTTCGGGTTATGAGCCCGACGAGCTACCATGCTGCTCTATCCCGCGACAATGAAAGTTTTTATTAAGTGGTGCCTCGGGCCGGACTTGAACCGGCACGGGATAAATTCCCACAGGATTTTAAGTCCTGTGCGTCTACCGATTTCGCCACCAAGGCATATTTACTTAAAAGTAAACTTACAAATAAGATTATACAGTATTTTTTTAAATTTGTCAACAACTTTTTTTCTAGATTTTTTTAGTTAAAGTGGTAAAAATACATTATAAGATATTTTTTTAGATCTCTCAAAAAAATTAAATTAATAAAAAGCTAAACAAATTTAATGAACTTAAACTTCAGCCTGCTTTATAAAGATTACTTTAAAAACTAAGTTTAAAGTTATGATAATTTTACTCAAATCCTAGTTTTACTCAATTTTTTTATTAGTTTGGTTTTTAAGGAGATTCGAGTATATATAAATGAAAATTTTAGAATTACAGGATTTTTGGAAAAAGGGAGAGTATGTGAAAATGTATAAAAATATTTAAAGATGTAAGTTACAAGTTGTTTCAAGAAGGTGAAAACTTTGAAATTAAGGGCATTGAATATGATTCACGGAAAAATTGAAAAAGGATTTTTGTATTTGTGGCAATGACAGGAAGCACCGTGGATGGACATGATTTTATTCAAAAAGGCTATTGACAGCGGAGCTAAAAATGATTGTTTGTGAAAAGGATGTAAATGTAAAAAGAGTATAGAAATGCTGATTTCTGTAACTTTTTGTTCAAGTGGAAGATATACGTAAAAAAATTAGGAATAATTGCTTCAAATTATTACGATTATCCGCAAAAATAAAAATAAAAAAATAGTTGGAATTACAGGAACAAATGGTAAAAACTACATCGAGCTTTTATTTTGGAAAAATATTCTGGAAAAAAACAGCTAGAATAGGAACTACTGGAAATCGTATTTTAGATGAAGAATTTGAAACAGTCAATACAACTCCAGAATCATTAGAACTGATAAAATTAATAGATAAAAAGTGTAAAAAAAGGTGCAGATTATTTTATAATGGAAGTAAGTTCCCATGCCCTTCAAATTGGACGTGTGGATATGCTTAAATTTGATTCTGCAATATTTACTAACTTGACACAAGACCATCTTGATTTTCATAAAACTATGGAAAATTATTTTTAATGCCAAGAAAAAAATATTTTTCAATGTTGAGAAATAATGGTGTAGGAATAGTTAATATTGATGATAAATATGGGGAAAAAAATTTATTCTGAAAAAAAGATGGAAATAACGATTATATTTCTATAAGTATAAAAAAACGAAGAAGCTGATGTGTGGGGAGATATTTTAAATTATACAAATCATGGAATGAAAAATAAAAAAATAAATTTGGATAATTATTTTGAAAGAAGAAACCTTGTAAAAAAATAAAGATGAAGAAGAATACAAATTTGAAATAGAATTAGTAGGGAGAATATAATTTGTATAATGTCCTTGGCTGTGTTGCCAGCGCATTGTCACTTGGGGCAAAAAAATGGATTTTATTGTGAAAAAAATTACAGGAAATGCCATCAGTTCCAGGAAGATTTGAGACAATAAAAAAATGAACTGGAAAGCAAGAATTGTAGTGGATTTTGCACATACAGATGATGGACTTTTAAACATCGGGAAAAACCTTAAAAGCAAATTACAGATAATCAAGTAATAACAATATTTGGCGCAGGTGGCGACAGAGATCACGACAAGCGTCCAAAGATGGCAAAAAGCAGCAACAAAATTTAGTGATTACATCATTTTTAACATCAGACAATCCTCGTACAGAAAAACCCTGTAAAAAAATTTTTGGCAGATATAGAAAAAAAGGGGCTTATTGCTGAAAAAAATATCCATTTGACAAATATATAATTATTTCTGATAGGGAAAAAGGCAATAAGATATGGAATGAGACTTCTTCAAAAGGGGAGACAGCCTTTTAATCGCAGGAAAAAGGACATGAAACTTATCAAATAATTGGAAATGAAAAAAACACATTTTGATGATAGGGAAGTAGTAAGAAAAAAATTTTTGGCTGGGAAATAAAAAAACCTCTATTAAAGGTATTGACAATGAAAAAAATTGGAGGTATACTTATATAAAGATTTGATTCAAATAAAAATACAAATAAAAATTAATGGAGGATTTTTTTCGTGAAAAAGAGATTGTTATTGGCATTGACAGCATTTTTTTACTGGCTTGTACATTAGTAAATGCTGAAACACTTGAAGAGAGAGTAGATAGATTAGAAAAAGAATTGAGAGAAACTAAAGAAGAATTACAAAAAAACAAATGGCTGAAAAAAACAAATTCCAGCACCAGCACCAGTGGTAATAACAAATCCAACATCTAGTTTAGCAAGTTTAACTGATGGATTTGAATTTCACGGTTATGGAAGAGCAGGACTTCTTATAAATCAAAATGGAGATAAAGGAAGTGCATTTGGAGTTCAGGATGAAGGATTTGCTCAAAAAAATATAGATTGGGTAATGAAGCCGATACTTATGCTGAATTAGAATTAGTGAAAAAAATTTGATGTAAATGGAGCAAAAGGTTCAATTCATTATATGTTCTCAACAAAAATCAGGTTCAGGAGACGAATATAAAAACATGGACTTCAGGAAGTTCAACAAAAACCAGGTTCAGAAAAATGATTTATTTAAAAACTAGACAATTTTATGTTGATATAACTCCAAATGATGGAGTTACTTATTGGGCAGGTAAAAGATATTACGGAAGAGAAGACATTCATATAAATGATTATTATATTAGAAACTATTCAGGAACAGGTGCAGGAATTCAAAATATAAAACTTGGTTCTGGAACAGCTGATGTTGCATTAATTGCAAACGATCCAAGTAATCATCCAGAATACACGCTTCATACAAAATATACAACAGGACCTTGGGCTTTTGAATTAGCAGGACATGCAATGAAATCAGATTCTAAAGATAAAGATATAACTAAATGGGGAACACAAGGTTCAGCAAGTTATAGTTTACCTGGTTTCTATGGATTGGAAGATAAAGGATCTTCTAAAGTAGTGTTGCAAGCTGGAGCAGGACTTGGTGCAGGAAGTGGACTTGGCAGTGCTACAGCGGGAGATGCTAGAAAAGATGCTTATTCTGTAAACTTAGTAACATACGGTCAAGCAAATCTTTCAGATAGATGGCAAATTATGCCTGAATTAGGTTATAGATATGACAAAAACTTTGGAGGGGAAAAAGACCGGGAACAACAATGGGTAACAGCTGGTATGAGACTTGTCAATCCTATTACACAACATTTTGCAATGCAATATGAAACAGGATTAGATTATGTAAAAAGTTAATAAGAAATCAGAAAAACTATAATAGTGGACTATTTAAATTAACCGTTGCTCCAACATTAAAAACTTGATACAGAAAAATTTCTGGGGAAGACCTGAAATTAGGGCATTTGTAACTTATGGACATGGATTTGGAGACAAGAAATTTATAAGAGTTGATTCAAATGGAAAAAGAACGTAATAAAGGCGTGCAATTTGGGGGTTCAAACAGAAGTTTGGTTTTAATTTGAATTTGTAAGTTATAAAAAAATTTAGAAAAATTCAAATGAATTTTTTTGAAGATAGTAAAAAAATATTATTTTTTTACAAAGTATTATTATAAAAATAGAGAACATATTGTGAAATCATTATAAAAATCTTTTATAGCCCTTGACAAAAGGGCTATTTTTAGTATAAAATATTTAGGTTAGAACTCATAACTAAATTTTTAAAAAAATATTTTTTTGAAAAGAATATATTTGAAGTGAATTTTAGAGTAAATCGACATACTTAAAATAGGGTATGCACTTATGTTTGATAAAGTGGCTTTGCAGGAAAAAGCAGGAAAAAGTAATAAAAAAACTTTGTCAAATTGGGCTTTATCAAATGTAGATTGAAGAAATGAGCTTTTATAAAAAGTTTTAGTTTTGAAAAAAATAACGCGAGAATAAATATATAAATCAAAAGAAATTTGAGAGGAGGAAAACAGATGCCTACTATTAATCAATTAGTAAGATTTGGTAGAAGTACAACTGAGAAAAAGAAAAAATCACCTGCATTAAAAGGTAATCCACAAAAAAGAGGGGTTTGTGTAAGAGTATATACTACTACACCTAAAAAACCGAACTCAGCCTTAAGAAAGGTAGCAAGGGTTAAATTAGTAAATGGAATTGAAGTTACTGCTTATATTCCAGGAATCGGACACAACTTACAAGAACACAGTATCGTTCTTTTAAGAGGAGGAAGAACAAAAGATTTGCCAGGGGTTAGATATAAAATAATCAGAGGAGCATTGGATACAGCAGGAGTTGTAAACAGAAAACAAGGTAGATCAAGATACGGAGCTAAAAAAGGGTAATTAATTTTTAAAAAAGTAAGGAGGACAAATAAGTGTCAAGAAGAAGAAGAGCGGAAAGAAGAGATGTATTACCAGATTCTCAATTTAACGATAAAGTAGTAACTAAATTCATCAATGGATTAATGAAAGACGGGAAAAAATCATTAGCTGAACATATTTTTTATACAGCATTGCAACAAATAACTGAGGAAACTCAAGAAGAAGGAATCGAAGTATTCAGAAGAGCAATGGAAAACGTAAGACCTCAATTAGAAGTAAGATCTAGAAGAATTGGAGGGGCTACTTACCAAGTACCAGTTGAAGTTAGAAAAGAAAGACAACAAACTTTAGCAATCAGATGGTTAGTTAGATACACAAGAGAAAGAAAAGAATACGGAATGGTAAACAAATTGAAAAAAGAATTAATTGCAGCCGCTAACAATGAAGGTGGATCAATTAAGAAAAAAGAAGATACATATAAAATGGCTGAAGCGAATAGAGCATTCGCACATTATAAATGGTAATCTTAAATTTGCTTGATGAAATATTAAGTATGCAAAAATATTTGATATTTATATTTTTTTACAAAAATTCATTTTTTTCAGAATTGAATTTATAAAAAAATATAATAATCAGGGTAGGAACTATCCAAAGAGCTTGGTAAATATATATAAATATATTTTTCCAAGAAGCTCTAGTTTTTAGAAATTAGAGCAGTTTACATACACTTCTTTTAAAAAAGAAGTTTACAATATAAGGAGGAAAAATTAAATGGCAAGAAAAGTTGCTTTGAAGGATACTAGAAATATTGGTATCATGGCACATATAGATGCTGGAAAAACAACTACTACTGAAAGAATCTTGTTTTATACAGGAGTAAACCATAAAATCGGAGAAGTTCACGAAGGAGCTGCTACGATGGATTACATGGAACAAGAACAAGAAAGAGGAATTACAATTACATCAGCTGCAACAACAGCATTCTGGAATGGTCATAGAATTAATATAATAGATACACCAGGCCACGTTGACTTTACAGTTGAAGTAGAAAGATCATTAAGAGTACTAGATGGATCTGTTGCTGTATTCTCAGCAGTTGATGGAGTTCAACCACAATCAGAAACTGTTTGGAGACAAGCAGACAAATATAACGTACCAAGAATGGCATTTTTAAACAAAATGGATAGAGTTGGTGCAGACTTTGATATGTGTGTAAACGATATTAAAGAAAAATTAGGTGGAAACGGTGTACCAATTCAATTACCAATTGGTGCAGAAGATAATTTTGAAGGAATTATCGATCTTGTAACAATGAAAGAGTATTTATTTAAAGATGAAACTATGGGAGCTGACTATGAAATAGTTGATATAAGAGCTGAATTAGCAGATGAAGCTCAAGCAGCTAGAGAACATATGATTGAATCTGTAGTTGAAACTGACGATGATTTGATGGAAAAATACTTTGGTGGAGAAGAAATCACTGAAGAAGAAATCAAAAAAGCATTAAGAGTTGCTACAATTGCTGGAACTGTTGTACCAGTATTATGTGGAACAGCATTTAAAAAAACAAAGGGATTCAACCATTACTTGATGCAGTAGTTGCCTACATGCCATCACCAGTGGATATTAACGGAGGAAAAAGTAAACGGAACTGATCCTAAAACTGAAGAACCTATCCAAAGAGCAATCTCAGATGATGAACCATTCTCAGCATTGGCATTTAAAATCATCACAGATCCATTCGTTGGAAGATTATCATTCTTCAGAGTTTATTCAGGAGTATTGGAAAAAAAGGATCTTATGTATTAAACTCAACTAAAGGTAAAAAAGAAAGAATGGGAAGATTGCTTCAAATGCATGCTAACAAGAGAGAAGAACTTGATATAGTTTATTCTGGAGATATAGCTGCTGCAGTTGGATTAAAGGATACTACAACAGGAGATACATTGTGTGCTGAAAAATGCGCCAATTATCCTAGAAAAAAATGGAATTCCCTGATACAGTTATTCAAATAGCTGTTGAACCAAAAACAAAAAGCTGACCAAGAAAAAAATGGGAACAGCGCTTTCAAAAACTTGCTGAAGAAGATCCAACATTTAAAGTTACAACTAACCAAGAAACTGGACAAACATTGATTTCTGGAATGGGAGAACTACATTTGGAAATCATCGTAGATAGAATGAAACGTGAATTTAAAGTTGAAGCAAACGTTGGTAAACCACAAGTTGCTTATAGAGAAACAATTAATGGCGCAACAGATGTTGAAGAAAAAAATATGCTAAAACAATCTGGAGGACGTGGACAATATGGACATGTTAAGATGAAAGTTGAAGCTAATCATGGAAAAGGATATGAATTTATTAATGAAATTACTGGAGGAGCTATTCCAAGAGAATATATTCCAGCAGTAGATAAAGGAATCCAAGAAGCATTAGAAGCTGGGGTTGTTGCAGGATACCCAGTTCAAGATATAAAAGTTACATTATACGATGGATCTTACCATGAAGTCGATTCATCAGAAATGGCATTTAAAATTGCAGGATCTATGGCAATCAAAAAAGGACTTAGAGCTGCTAACCCAGTATTATTGGAACCAATCTTCAAAGTAGAAGTTACTACTCCAGAAGAATACATGGGAGATGTTATTGGTGACTTAAACTCAAGAAGAGGACAAGTTTCAGGAATGACTGACAGAAATAATGCAAAAAAATTATTGATGCAGAAGTACCTTTTATCACAAAATGTTCGGTTATGCAACTGACTTGAGATCAAAAAAACACAAGGAAGAGCATCTTATTCAATGGAATTTGAAAAAAATATGTAGAAGTTCCAAAAAAATATTGCTCAACAAGTAATTGATGAAAGACAAGGAAAATAGCCAAAAAAATAAAAATAGAATCTTAAAAAAATTAAAAATTAAAGAAATAATGGAGGAAAGAATTAAAAATGGCAAAAAGCTAAATTCGAGAGAAGTAAACCACACGTAAACATAGGAACAATTGGTCACGTTGACCACGGTAAAACAACAACAACAGCAGCAATTTCAAAAGTATTAGCTGAAAAAGGGTTAGCTGAAAAAGTTGATTTTGAAAACATTGACCAAGCTCCTGAAGAAAGAGAAAGAGGAATTACAATTAACACAGCTCACATTGAGTATGAAACAGAAAAAAGACACTACGCTCACGTAGACTGTCCAGGACATGCTGACTATGTAAAAAATATGATTACAGGAGCAGCTCAAATGGATGGAGCTATCTTAGTAGTATCAGCAGCAGATGGTCCAATGCCTCAAACAAGAGAACACATCTTGCTTGCAAGACAAGTAGGTGTACCTTACATCGTAGTATACTTGAATAAAGTAGATATGGTAGACGACGAAGAATTATTAGAATTAGTAGAAATGGAAGTAAGAGAATTATTAAACGAATACGGATTCCCAGGAGATGACGTACCAGTAATCAAAGGATCATCATTAGGAGCATTAAATGGAGAACAAAAATGGATAGATGCAATCGTAGAATTGATGGATGCAGTGGATGAATATATTCCAACGCCAGAAAGACCAATTGACCAACCATTCTTGATGCCAATTGAAGATGTGTTCACAATTACAGGAAGAGGAACAGTAGTAACAGGAAGAGTAGAAAGAGGAGTAGTAAAAGTTGGGGAAGAAGTAGAAATCGTAGGAATCAAGCCAACTTCAAAAACTACAGTAACAGGAGTAGAAATGTTCAGAAAATTATTAGATTCAGGACAAGCTGGAGATAATATAGGAGCATTATTAAGAGGAACTAAGAAAGAAGAAGTGGAAAGAGGACAAGTACTTGCAAAACCAGGAACAATCACTCCACATACAGGATTTAAATCAGAAGTATACGTATTGACAAAAGATGAAGGAGGAAGACATACTCCATTCTTTACAGGATACAAACCACAATTCTATTTCAGAACAACTGATATTACAGGAGAAGTAAACTTACCAGAAGGTGTAGAAATGGTAATGCCTGGAGATAACATTGAAATGACAGTAGAATTGATTCACCCAATTGCAATGGAAGAAGGATTAAGATTTGCGATTAGAGAAGGTGGAAGAACAGTAGCTTCAGGAGTAGTTGCGACTATTACTAAATAGTTTTAAACAGTAAATTTCTTAAAAATATGGAAAAAAATATTGCAGATAATCAAAATATTTGTTATAATATTTAGAAATGTAATAGGAAATAGTTCAAGTTAAATAAAAAGGAGAGATTAGATTTTGATAATCTAATTTCTCTAATTATTAAAAAAACAAGGTAAAAATAAACAGGAGGAAAGACTTTGGATAAAATAAGAATATATTTACAATCTTATGATCACAAACTGTTGGATCAATCTGCTAAAAAAATTGCAGAAGTAGCTAAGAAAAAAATGGTTCAGAATTAGCAGGACCACTTCCATTACCTACAAAAAAATTAAAAAAATATACAGTTTTAAGATCAGTTCACATAAATAAAGATTCAAGAGAACAATTTGAAATGAGAATTCACAGAAGATTTGTAGAAATTAAAAAAATTCTAATCAGCAAATCGTAAAATGCATTAGCATCATTAAACTTACCATCAGGTGTGGGAGTTGAAATTAAGCAATCGTAAGGCTTAGTACAAGTTGGCAAAAAGATTGTCAACCAATATATTAAGGAGGAAAAAAATAAAAAAATGATATTAGGTAAAAAAATCGGAATGACACAAATTTTTGAAAATGAAAAAAATTAATTCCAGTTACAGTAATCGAAGCAGGAACTAACTTCATTACACAAATTAAAAACAGAAGAAAAAGAAGGATATAACGCTATCACATTAGCTTATGGAGATAAAAAAGAAAAAAATACTACTAAACCATTATTAGGTGTATTTAAAAAAGCAGGAGTTACTCCAAAAAGATTTCTTAAGGAATTTAAAGTAGCTAATCCAGCTGACTTTACATTAGGACAAGAAATTAAAGTAGACGTATTAGAAGGTATCGAATTTGTTGATATTTCTGGAACTTCAAAAAGGTAAAGGGACTGCAGGAGTTATGAAAAGACATAACTTTGGTGGAAACAGAGCTTTCGCATGGGGTTTCAAGAAACCATAGACTTGGAGGTTCTAACGCAGGAGGAGCTGCATCAAACAGTAACGTACCTAAAGGTAAAAAAATGGCTGGAAGATTGGGAGCTGAAAAAGTAACAGTTCAAAACTTGCAAGTTATTAAATTTGATGTAGAAAACAGTCTTTTTATTAGTAAAAGGTGCTGTTCCAGGACCAAAAAAACGGGTTCTTAGTAATCAAAAAAATCGGTAAAAAAATATTAATAGGAAAGAGAGGAGGATAACATGCCAGTTTTAAATATATATAAATTAGACGGTTCACAAGCAGGAACTGTGGAAGTAAATAACGAAATTTTTTTGGAATTGAACCAAATAAACACGTAATGCACGAAGTTTTAGTAGCAGAATTAGCTGAAGCAAGACAAGGATCTGCCTCAACAAAAAAACAAGAGCAGAAGTAAGAGGTGGAGGAAGAAAACCTTTTAGACAAAAAAAGGAACAGGTAGAGCAAGACAAGGTTCTACAAGAGCACCACACATGGTAGGTGGAGGAGTTGTTCACGGACCAAAACCTAGAAATTATGCTAAAAAAAGTAAATAAAAAAAGTTAGAAGATTAGCTTTAAGATCAGCTTTAGCTCAAAAAAATTAGTGAAGGAAATGTAATCGTATTAGACGATTTTGCTTTGGAAACACCAAAAACAAAAAAACATTTATTGATTTTTGCAAAAAAACATTAAATTTTGACGGTGTAAAAACAATTATATGTAACAAATGACGATACTGATACTGTAGATAGAGATTACTTCTTATACTTATCTACTAGAAATATTGAAAAAAAGTTGCAGCAATTAATACAAGAGATTTAAGCGTTTACTGGTTAATCAAACAAGATAAAGTAGTCTTAACTAAAGAAGCTCTTGCAACTATCGAGGAGGTGTTGGCATAATGCATATTACTGATATTATCAAAAAAACCTGTAATTAATACAGAAAAAAAGCTAGAACTTTGCTAGAAAAATAATGAGTATGTTTTTCATCGTAGATAAAAGAGCAAATAAACTTCAAATTAAAGAAGCAGTTGAAAAAAATTATTCAATGTAAAAAGTTCAAGGTGTAAATACTTTTAAAACATCAAACCAAAAAAACAAAAAGATTCAGAATGTCAATGTATAAAAACATCTGCTATCAAAAAAAGCAATTGTTAAATTAAAGGCTGGAGAATCAATTACAGCTTACGAAGGATAATTAATACATAAAAATTTATTTTGATTTTGAAAATTTAATTTTAAAAAAAGTAAAAATAAATAAATTTTTTTGTGGAAATTATTTAATAAAAATGCTATAATAAAACAAGTTATGTAAAAATATAGAAATTTATAATAATTATTTTTTTAAGAATATAAAAATATTAAAAATTAGGAAGTGAGGGAACGCAAGTTATGCCAATAAAAAAATTAAAACCGATAACTAGTGGGACACGGCATATGTCGATATTAGTTAATAAGGACTTAGATAAAGTAAGACCTGAAAAATCTCTAGTTGAACCGTTAAATTCATCTTACGGAATTGACAACTATGGACATAGAACAGGTAGAAACAGACATAAAGGACACAAAAGATTATATAGAGTAATAGACTGGAAAAGAAATAAAATTGGAGTGCCTGCAAAAGTTGCAACTCTTGAATATGATCCAAACAGAACTGCAAATATCGCATTATTACATTATGTTGATGGAGAAAAAAGATATATCTTGGCTCCAAATGGACTTAAAAAAGGTGATGTTGTATTAGCAGGAGAAGGTGCAGACATTAAACCTGGAAATGCATTGAAATTAAAAGACTTGCCAGTAGGGACAGTTATTCACAATGTAGAACTTATGCCTGGTAAAGGTGGACAGTTAGCAAGATCTGCAGGAACAGCTGCAAGACTTGTTGCGAAAGAAGGAACTTACTGCCACGTGGAATTACCATCTGGAGAATTAAGACTGATTCACAAAGAATGTATGGCAACAGTTGGAGCAGTAGGAAATTCTGAACATTCATTAGTATCATTAGGAAAAGCTGGAAGAAATAGACACTTAGGAAGAAAAACCTCACGTTAGAGGATCTGTAATGAACCCTGTGGATCACCCACACGGAGGAGGAGAAGGAAGATCTCCAATAGGTAGAAAAATCACCAGTTACACCTTGGGGTAAACCTACACTTGGTAAGAAAAACTAGAGGTAAAAAAACCTAGTGACAAATTCATTGTTAGAGGTAGAAAAAAATAATTGTTTAAAAAAATTAGTTTAATATTCAAAAATATATTAATGAAATTTTTAAATGAAAAAAACGTAGAAATGGACTGTGCCAGTCAAAAATATCTGAATAGAAGTTTGGCTGAATATAAAAAAATATTGCTTGATACATGGAATTAAATAAATGAAATGTATTGAGTAACATTTCTCGATTTAAAAAAATGAAATAAGGAGGAAAAGAATGGCTCGTTCATTAAAAAAAGGACCTTTTGTTGATGCATATTTATTAGAAAAAAATAGAAGCATTGGGAGGTAAAAAAACAAGTTATTAAAAACATGGTCTAGAAGATCAACTATATTCCCTCAATTTATTGGACATACTTTTTGCTGTATATAACGGTAAAAAAACATATACCTGTATATGTTACTGAGGAAATGGTTGGGCACAAATTAGGTGAATTTGCACCAACTAGAACTTTCTATGGACATGGAAAAGATGCGAAAAAGCTAAATAATTAGAGAAATTAAGAGTTAAAAAGATAAGAATTAATAGATATACATTGGAAAGGAGAGGACTTTGAATGGCAGTTGTAGCTAAATTGAAATACCAAAGATTAAGCCCTCAAAAAAAGCAAGATTAGTTGCTGATATTGTAAGAGGGAAAAAAATGCATTGCAAGCATTGAACATTTTAAAGATTTACAAATAAAAAAAGCAGCATTATACATAGAAAAAAACATTAAGATCAGCAATTGCAAATGCTGAACACAATAATAATATGGATCCTGATAAATTATTTATTTCAAAAAAATATTAATTGACAAAGGACCAGTATTAAAGAGAATCAGCCCAAGAGCAATGGGAAGAGCTGATATTATCAGAAAACCAACAGCTCACATCACAGTAGAAGTTGATGAAAAAAAGTAGATTAATTTAGACAAATAAGGAGGTAAGTCTGTGGGACAAAAAAAGTAGATCCTAGGGGGATAAGATTAGGAATCACAAGAACTTGGGATTCAAAAATGGTTCGCTGAGGGGAAAAGAATACGTAGATAATTTTCATGAAGATTTAAAAAAATAAAAAAATATATTAAGAAAAACTATTACCATGCAGGGATTTCTTCTATTCAAATAGAAAGAACATCGCCTACAGAAGTAGCAGTTATTATAGAAACTGGAAAAGCTGGAATTTTAATTGGTAGAAAAGGTCAAGAAATCGAAGCTTTAAAAGTAAAATTGGAAAAATTAACTGGTAAAAGAGTTCAAATTAAAGTACAAGAAATCAAAAATCCTAATAAAGATGCTCAATTGGTAGCAGAAAGCATTGCAACAGCAATTGAAAAAAGGGTTGCTTATAAAAGAGCAGTTCAGCAAGCTATTCAAAGAGCAGAAAAAGCTGGGATTAAAGGAATTAAAGTTATGGTATCGGGAAGATTGAATGGTGCCGAAATTGCAAGAAGTGAATGGACACTTTCAGGAAGAGTACCACTACATACTTTAAGAGCAGATGTTGATTATGCAACAGCTACTGCACACACTACATACGGTGCTTTAGGATTAAAAGTATGGATATTTAATGGTGAAGTTCTTTCTACTACAAAGGAAGGAGAAAACGAATAATATGTTAATACCTAAAAGAACGAAATATAGAAAACAGTTCAGAGGAAAAATGGGTGGTGTAGCAACTAAAGGAAACAAAGTTGATTTTGGTGAATTTGGACTTGCTGCTAAAGAATTTGGTTGGATTACTTCAAGACAAATTGAGGCTTGTAGGGTAACAATCAACAGAACGTTTAAAAGAGAAGGTAAAATTTGGATTAGAATATTCCCTGATAAACCTTATACAAAAAGACCTGAAGGAACAAGAATGGGTAAAGGTAAAGGTAATACAGAAGGTTGGGTAGCAGTAGTTAAAAAAAGATAAAAGTAATGTTTGAAGTTGGCGGAGTATCTGAAGAAAAAGCCAAAGAAGCATTAAGAAAAAGCTGGACATAAACTACCTATAAAAAGTTAAATTTGTTAGAAAAAGAAGAAGTAGGTGGTGATAAGTAATGACAATTAACGAAATTAGAGAATTATCATTGGAAGAATTGGAAGTTAAAGTAAATGAATTGAAACAAGAATTATTTAATTTAAAAATTTCAAAAAAACTCTTGGACAATTACAAAAACACTGCTAAAATACGAGATGTTAAAAAGAACAATAGCAAGATTAAAAAAACTGTTGTAACTGAAAAAAACTGGTAAATAGGAGGATCAAGAGTGGAAAAATAAAAAGAAACGAAAGAAAAGTAAGAGAAGGAATCGTTGTTTCTAATAAAATGGATAAAACTGTAGTTGTTCTTGAAGAAACAATGAAATTACATAAACTTTATAAAAAAAGAGTAAAAAAACTTCTAAAAAAATATAAAAGCACACGATGAAAAACAATGAATGTGGAATCGGAGATAGAGTGCAAATTATGGAAACTAGACCATTAAGTAAAGATAAAAGATGGAGAGTTGTTACAATCTTAGAAAGAGCTAAATAGTTCTATTTTATCAATAAAAATTAAAAAAATAATATTTTATTTTCAATATTAAAAAAAGCAAAATAGCATGAGTTAATATTTGAGAGGAGGAAATTTTAAATGGTTCAACAACAAACGATGCTTAATGTCGCTGATAACACTGGAGCTAAAAATCATGGTTATTAGAGTATTAGGTGGATCAAGAAGAAGATTCGGTAAAATAGGAGACATCGTAGTAGCAACTGTAAAAGAAGCTATACCAAACGGAAACGTTAAAAAAGGTGATGTAGTTAAAGCCGTAATCGTTAGAACAAGAAAAGAATTAAAAAGAGCAGATGGTTCATATATAAAATTTGATGACAATGCGGCAGTTATTTTTAAATACTGCATTAGAAGTAAGAGGGACAAGAATCTTTGGACCTGTAGCAAGAGAATTAAGAGCTAAAAAAACTTTATGAAAAATAGTTTCTCTAGCACCAGAAGTATTATAGGAAGGAGAGTTTAAAACGTGGCTAAACCAAACTTAAAAATCAGTACCTAAAAAATTACATGTTAAAACTGGAGATACAGTTATTGTAATTAGCGGTAGATCAAAAGATTTGTTACGTAATGAAAAGAGTACACAAACTGGAGATAAAGGAAAAAAATTGGAAAAAGTATTAAAAGTTTTCCCTAAAACTGGAAAAAAATAATTGTTGAGGGTGTAAATATCAAAAAAAGACATATTAAACCTAATGCGATGAACCCACAAGGCGAAGTTGTAGAAAGAGAAATGCCAATTTTCTCATCTAAAGTAATGCTTTGGGATGAAGCGGCAGGAAAACCTACAAGAGTAAGAAAAGAAATAAGAGATGGAAAAAAAGTAAGAATATCAGTTGTATCTGGTAATGAAATATAATATTTTAGAGAGGAGGATGTAATAAATGGCTGAAAAATATATTCCAAGATTACAAAAATTATATAAAGATGAAATCGTTTCGTCATTAATGAAAGAATTAAATCTATCTAACATTATGCAAGTACCTAAACTTGATAAAATAGTAGTTAATATGGGGATTGGAGAAGCAGCAAGCAACCCTAAATTAATAGATGCGGCTATCGTTGAATTGGCGCAAATTACAGGGCAGCAGCCTGTAGCAAGAGCAGCTAGAAAATCAGAAGCTGGATTTAAATTAAGAGAAGGACAAAAAATCGGAGCAAAAGTTACATTAAGAAAAGAAAAAATGTATGAATTTCTTGATAGATTAATCAGCATTACTTTACCAAGAGTAAGAGATTTTGAAGGTGTTTCACCTAAAGGATTTGATGGAAGAGGAAATTATACATTGGGATTAAGAGAACAAATCGTATTCCCTGAAATCGAAATTGATAAAGTAGATAAAATCTTTGGATTAGGAATCACAATTGTATCTACAGCAGAAAATGATGAGCAAGGAAGAGCTTTATTAAAAGCATTCGGAATGCCGTTTGCAAAATAGTATTATTTTGAAGGAGGTGTAATTTAATCAATGGCTAAAAAAAGCAATGGTTGAAAAGAAACTTAAAAAAAGAGAAAAAAACAGTTGATAAATATGCAGCTAAAAGAGCTGAATTAAAAAGCAAGAGCTAAAAAAAGGTGACAGAGAAGCAGTTTTGGAATTATCTAAATTGCCTAGAAATGCTTCGCCTACAAGAGTTAGAAACAGATGTCAAATTAATGGAAGACCAAGAGGTTACATGAGAGAATTTGGTATTTCAAGAGTTATGTTCAGACAATTAGCAGGAGAGGGAGTTATCCCAGGAGTAAAAAAATCAAGTTGGTAATATTTTTGAGAGGAGGAAGAATTAATGTATTTAACAGATCCTATTGCTGATATGCTTACTAGAATCAGAAACGGAAACATGGCTAAACATGCACAAGTTGCAGTACCATTTTCAAAAATTAAAGAAAGTATAGCAAATATATTAAAAAATGAAGGATATATAAACGGTTACGAAATCAAAGAAGAAGGAGCTATAAAAAAATATAGTTGTATCTTTAAAAAAACTGTAGATGGAGAAGCTGTAATTAAAGGGTTAAAAAGAATATCAAAACCTGGAAGAAGAGTTTACACATCTGTAGAAAGTTTACCTAAAGTATTAGGTGGATTAGGAATTGCCATTGTCTCAACACCACAAGGTGTTATTACAGACAAGGAATGCAGAAAGCATAATGTTGGTGGAGAAGTTCTTTGCTACGTGTGGTAATTTACGCATTTTATAAATTAGGAGGATAAACAATGTCAAGAATAGGTAACAAACCTATAACTATACCTGCTGGTGTTGAAGTTAAGCAGGATGGTCATACTTTTACTGTAAAAGGGCCAAAAGGGCAATTAGTAAGAGAATTAAGCAGTGAAATTAAAGTAAATATTGATGGTAATGAAATTACATTTGAAAGACCAAATGATTTACCAAGTATTAGAGCTCTTCATGGGACTACAAGAGCAAATTTAAACAATATGATTGTTGGAGTAAGTGAAGGATTTTCTAAAGGATTGGAATTAGTCGGAGTAGGATATAGAGTACAGGCTAGTGGAAAAGGATTGACTTTATCTTTAGGATATTCACATCCAGTTGAAATTGAAGCAGTAGATGGAATTACTTTTAAAGTTGAAGGAAATACTAAAATTTCTGTTGAAGGAATTGACAAGCAATTAGTTGGACAAGTTGCTGCAAACATCAGAGCTAAGAGAGCGCCTGAACCTTACAAAGGAAAAGGAGTTAAATACGCTGACGAAGTAATTAGAAGAAAAGAAGGTAAGAAAGGATAGGAGGTAGATTTTAATGGTAAAAAAATTTGATAGAAATAAATTAAGACAAAAAAAACATAGAAGTATTAGAAAAAAAATCGTTGGAACTGCTGAAAGACCTAGACTTGCTGTGTACAGAAGTTTACAAAATATCTTCGTTCAAGTAATTGATGATACAACAGGAAACACTTTAGTTTCTGCATCAACTATTGAAAAAGGTGCTAAAATTGAAAATGGTTCAAACATTGAAGCAGCTAAACAAGTTGGAGAAAGAATTGCTAAAAAAGCATTAGATAAAGGAATTACTGCTGTTGTATTCGACAGAGGTGGATATATTTACACAGGAAGAATTAAAGCTGTGGCAGATGCTGCTAGAGAAGCAGGATTAAAATTCTAAAGATAAGGAGGATTTATTTTGGCTAGAGATAGAGATAACAGAGAAAGAGAAAGTGAATATAAAGAAAGACTTTTAAGAATAAGCAGAGTTTCTAAGACTGTTAAAGGAGGAAGAAGAATTTCATTCTCAGTATTAGCAGCTGTTGGAGATGAAAAAGGAAAAGTAGGTATCGGTTTAGGAAAAGCTAACGGTGTACCTGATGCAATTAAAAAAGCTATTGCAAACGCTAAGAAAAACCTAGTAAATGTTTCATTAAAAGGTGGAACATTACCACATGAGCAAATTGGTAAATATAATGCAACTAGCGTATTATTGAAAACCAGCTTCAAAAAGGGACAGGAGTTATTGCCGGTTCAGCAACTAGGGAATTACTTGAGTTAGCAGGTGTAACTGACGTGCTTACAAAAATTAGAGGTTCAAAAACTAAAGATAACGTTGCAAGAGCAACTTTAGAAGGTTTAAAACAATTACGTTCTCTTGAAGACGTAGCAAGACTTAGAGGAAAATCAGTTGAAGAAATTTTAGGATAATAGGTTAGGAGGTAAAATTAATGTCTAAAGTAAAAAGTAACACTTGTAAAAAGGAATTAATGGAAGAAAAGCCTAATCATGTTGCGACTGTAAAAATCACTTGGATTAAGAAAAAAATCAGTCAAAGCGCAGTTCATAACAAAAACTGCTGATATAGAAGGAAAAAAATTAAATTAGTTTCTTATTTACTTAAAGTAGAGGAGGTTTAAAGATAAATGAATCTTAATGAATTAAGACCTGCTGCTGGATCGAAAAGAGAAAGAAGAAGAGTAGGAAGAGGACACGGAACTGGTTGGGGTAAAAACAGCTGGTAAAGGTCATAACGGACAAAAAAACAAAGATCAGGTTCTTATGTATCACCAATATTTGAAGGTGGACAAATGCCTATTATTAGAAGAATCCCTAAAAGAGGATTTTCTAATGCACCATTTAAAAAAAGATATTATAGCAATTACATTGGCTGATATTGTTGAAAGATTTAACGATGGAGATGTGGTTAGCTTTAGAAACATTAGTTGAAAATGGAATAGTTAAAAACCCTAAATTTATTAAAAAAATATTCTGATGAAGCATTAAGAAATGTAAAAGGAAGAAGAGCTGTAAAAGAATACTTTAAACTCAAATATTGAGGCTTATGTAAAAGAAAAAAAGAATTTTACTAGCTTATTAAAAAAATTATAGGGAATGCAGAAGTTAATAAAAAAACTAACTGTAAAAAGCGCACAGAATCTCAAAAAGCAGCTAAAGAATTAATCGAAAAAAAGCTGGAGGAAGTGTAGAATTATTAGAAATCAAAATCATATTCAGCTAAAGCAGGAAATAATAAAAAAAGAAGATGGAGATAAGTAAGATTTAATATCTTGCTTTTTTTCTTCATACACTAAAGGAGTGGTAGAATTGACTCTAGCTGAAGCAGTATCAAGTAGGGTAAAAAGCTATTTTTAATATACCTGAGTTAGAAAAAAAGGGTAACGTTTACATTACTTATGATAATGGTTGCAAGAGTTGGAATTCACATAGCAGTTCCTGGAATTAATACAGAAGCTTTTAAAAATTTCCAGCAAGGAAATGCGATTGCTCAATTTTTAAATTTATTTTCGGGTGGAGCTGTTGAAAGAGCTTCAATTTTTGCGTTGGGGAATTGTCCCTTACATTAATGCTTCCATTGTATTTCAATTATTAGGAGTAATTTTTCCTAAAAATAGATGAAATGCAAAAAGGAAGGTGGAAAAAGAAAGAGATAAAAATAACTCAGTGGTCAAGATATGTAACAATTGTACTTGCAATAATTCAATCTTTTGGAATTGCAATATTAATGCAAAATCAAGGGTTAGTATTAGAACCAGGTCCAAAATTTGTACTTAGTACAGTAGTCCTGATTACAGGTGGAACTTCATTCTTAATGTGGATTTCTGAAAGAATTTCAATAAGAGGTATTGGAAATGGGACTTCAATGCTGATATTTCTGAAATATTGTTGCAGGATTGCCATCAGTTATTAGTAATATGTATGCTGGATTGCCCTAGTGGAATGGGAAAAAGTTTTATTAGGATTATCAGTAATAGTATTTATAGTATTTATTGCATTAATGGTAATTGTACAGCTGGCTGAAAGAAGAATTCCTATTCAATATGCTGGAAAAGGAAGTCTTGGATTTGGTGGTGGACAAAGTACAGTTGGAAAAAGAACATATTTGCCATTAAAAATAAATATGTCTGGAGTAATGCCAATAATCTTTGCGTCAGTATTGATGGCAGCACCTCCGTTTCTAGTTTCAATGATGAAAATCTGGAAGTTTAAAAAAACTTCTTGGCAGCTCAATTTGAGCCAAAAGGAATTTTTTTACTTGTTGCTATTTGCAATATTAATTACAGTATTTTTCATTTTTCTATACACTTACAATTGCTTTTTGATCCAGACAAAGTGTCAGATGACCTAAAGCAAAGCGGTGGAACAATCCCAACAGTAAGAGCTGGAAAAGGAAACTGCTGACTATTTGGAAAAAAAGTTGCAACAAGAGTAACATTTGGAAGTGCAATATTCTTATCATTATTAGGGTATTATGCCAAATATATGGTTTGGATATATCTTAAAATCTTCCAGTAATGCTTGGAGGAACAAGTTTACTAATTCTAGTTGGGACTGCTGTAGAAATATTATTGCAAATGGATTCATTCTTGGCAGTTAAACATATGAAGAGTTTTGTAAATAGAAGACATCGTTAATATTAAAATTTAGAATTTATATAAAATAAAAATCTCTAACTAGGTAAAAATTCTTTTTTAGAGATTTTTTTATTCATATAATAAAAATTTTAATTTTTCAAATATTTTTTTCTCAATAAATATGAAATAAATTCCAATATAATTGCTACACCAAATATTAAGTATACAAATACTCCAATTTCACGTATATCAAAAATACATTGTTCCAGACATAAACATATCGTATCCAATTCCGCCAGCTCCAGCGGCAGCTCCAACTAAAACTGCATTTGTAAAGTTTATTTCAAAACGGATAAAAGTCCAGGATAAAATGGAAGTTATAGTGCTTGGTAAAACTCCTTGAAATATGATTTTTCCAAAATGAAGCTCCTGTTGCCCTCAAGGCTTCGATAATTCCGCTGTCTATCTCTTCGATGCTTTCTGAATAGGCTTTTACAAGATAGGCGATGCTGTGGAAAGTCATTCCTATAATTGCAGCTTCTACTCCAACATTTGCAACGACTGAAAAGACCATAACCCATAATATTGTTGGGATTGCTCGAATGAAGGATAAACCTAATTTTATAGTTTTTGATAAATGTTTATTGGAAAGATTTTGGGCTGCAAAAAAGGATAAAAATAATGCTATAAATGATCCAATTATTGTTGTAAGGACTGCTAGCGAAATTGTTACAGCAAGACTTTGGAATACTTGGGCATAAGTGTATCTGTCAGATAAACTTGGAGAAAAAAACATTGTTTTTAAGTCCTTGAAAAAATGTCTAGTTGCTTCAATGATATTGACACCGCCAAAATCCATTGTGGATAGAGTGTAAGCTGTAATAATTAATAATACGGATAAAGTTGTGTATAAATAGATTCTTGATTTTGTAAGTTTTTTTATTTTTTTATTTTTTTCCAAAAAGAATATTCACCTTCTTTTTATTTTATTTATTTCTTTTTGATTTTTTTATAATAAAGAGAATTATTCAAATATTTTACATTAATTCACTTCTAAGTTTGTTTGAAAGCATTTCTACGCCAACTACAATGACTGTAACGACTAAAAATTACAAGTCCGGCAGCATCGTAACGGAAAACTTTTGTAATATAGGCTAAATGTAAATCCTATTCCAGTTCCTGTTAAAATACCAACTAATGTTGATTCCCTAACTCCAGTTTCTATGAAAAATAGAAGCCAGGATAAAAAGCTGGGAAGATATGCTTGGAATAACTCCGCAAAATATTATTTGAAAAGTATGAAGCACCCTACTGACTTTTAATGCTTCAATTACATCACCTGCAACGTCGTCTATTGTTTCAGAAAAAGCACGTGTCAAATATCCAAATGTTATTAGAAATAATGCCAGAAAGCCTGTAAATTGGCTTTTGCTTAAAGGAAAAATACAAGTATTAATGACCAGGCTACAATTGGCATATTTCTAAAAAAATGAAGCGATTACTTTTTGTTATAATTTTTGTAAAAAAATGTTGATTCCAGTTGAGTTTGAGCCTATTATTGCGAGAAATAGGGCAAAATATTGCTGAAATTGTTGTGGCAGTTATGGCGAGTAAAACTGTTTTGCAAAGCAGAATTTATGATTTCTGGAAAATATTGAGGGCATTTTGTGTAGGGATGAATTTTTTTGTATTAGCCAAAAAAATTCCAGCTGGAATTGAGGAGAATGCCATTCCATTTTGAAATCCTGAAATAATGGAGGATATTATGTAAAGTAAAATAATTATTAGCACAAATATAATTTTAGAATAAAAATCTCTGTTTAAAAAATATCTTTTTCGTTTAAATTCATAAAAATCCTCCTGTTAATCCAATTCTTCATCTTTATAAATAAATTCAATTATATCATCTGTAAGATGCTCTGGTTTTATCATCAAAAATTTTTCTCACCTTTATTTAAGGCGATAATCCTGTTGGAATATTTTTGCAATATCAACTTGGTGAAGATTGACAATGCATGTAATTTTTCAGTTCTGTAACAATTTTTTTTAAATAATCCATTATATTTTCAGCAGTTTTTTTGGGTCAAGTGAAGCGATTGGCTCATCACAGAGAAGCAGTTTTCGGCTTTTTGCATTATCGCTCTTGCAATTCCCTACACGCTGTTTTTTTGCCCACCTGAAAGTTCATTACATTTCTGATAGGCATATTTAGTCATGTTTACCTTTTTCTAAAAAAGTTAAAAAGCCTCTTTTTTTCCTCTTCTGAATAAATCCCCAGTATTCCAGAAAATACCGACTTATATCCAAGCCGCCCATGAAGCACATTTTTCAATAACAGTCAGCCTTTCCACAAGATTATAGTTTTTGAAAAAAATCATACCAATTTCACGCCTTACAAGCTCGATTTCTTTTTTCTTCAATTTTTCAATATTCCTATTTTCAAATAAAATCGAACCTTTGGAAATATCAATCATTTTATTAATACTTCTAAGCAATGTCGATTTTCCAGAACCCGATGGTCCAATGATAGAAATAAACTCCCCTTTTTCCACATCGAATGAAACATTTTTTTAAGGCAGTTATTCCATTGTTATATTCCTTTGAAATATTTTTTTTACACTTAATAACATAAAAAAATTCCTTTCTAAAAATTCAAGTTTAGTTTTACTATACAAATAATATTTTAAAAAAATAAGGCATATCAGTATCGGTATGCCTATTATAAAATTTATCTGTTTCCAATATTAATTTTATTAGTATTCTGGTTGTTATTTTGCTTCTCTGCATTATTATTTGCATTATTACTGCGCTATTGGTATTATTGTTATCACTGTTACTATTGTTAGTATTGTTGAACTTGCATTATTATTTAAAATATTGATTGCTGAACTGTTATTTTGATTGTTACTTTGTGGAGTGTTTTCATTATTAGTTACAGCAGGCTGTTCAACTGCAATAATAGTTCCAAGTGACAGTAAATCCCTTTGTAATTTGTCAAGTTTGTCCTTTTGAGCATAAACAGTATCAATTAATGTTTCAATATTTTTTTATTGTCTTCCTCATATTTTGTCATAATTTGTTGATAATTGTTATTTCTTAAGTTTTCAATTTTTGAGTTAGCAATGTTTTTCCTCATCAGTCAAGACAGTATGATTCAAGTTTTTAAAATTATTATTTTTCCATAAATAAGTTCTGAAGAAAGTTTTACAGTTTTTTTCCTTCGATTAGATCATTTTTGAATATTCAATAAGTGAACCTATTTTTATTAGTGCAAATAAAGTTTTTAGAAGTAAAGTTATCTTTGTTATAAGTAATTTCGTAGCCATTATTTTGACCTTTTTATTAAAGCCTTTGAATTATTCTGCAATAAAAATTTCTCCGCTTACTTGCGAAAAGATTTCCATTTAATCCTTTTAGCTACAATTTTTTTCCTTCGTTAATATCCACATCTGAAATTCTAATATTTAAATCTTTTATTTCCTTTTACAAGAGCAGTAGCCTTTTAAAGCTGTGTTTAATGAAGTTTCTAAATCTTTTCCCTTTATCTAGGAATATATAAAGATTCATATTTTGAACACTGCTGCTGGAATTATTGTTAAAAGTCATTTAATGAAATTTCCTTTTTCAAGTTTAGTCAAATTGTCAGAAACATTTGCAAGGGCAATATCCCTTTCCAGTTCGATTTCAGAAATATTTTTTTCAATATTTTCCTTTTCAGAATTTATAGACTTCACAAGTGGCTTAATTTCATTATTTAATTCTACAATTTTTTTGAGCCTTGCTCTTTCAAATCAGTAAGTTCTGCATAATTTTTTTCAAAATATTGATCTTTTTCAATATTTTCTCTCATTTGCTGTTAATAAGATTATCAGTATTAGTTGTTAAAAGATGCAACCTTGTCTGTTGTTTCCTTTAATGAAAGTCAGCAGTTGTTTTATCTGATTTTTCTTGAGCAGCTGAGAGAATCTATTTTTTTCTGTAAAAGTATCAATTTGAGAATTTTTTCTTTATAGATGCTCTCTAAATTTACATCTTCCAGCTTTTAGATTGAAATTGTCAATTTTGGCACAAGTTTAAACAGTCCAGTTCGTACTATTCCAACTGTGGCACGTCCTTTTCCAAGATTTTTCCATTAACTGCAAAATTATCAAAAACCATCTGGCTATTTTTACAGAATATTTTACATTTTCAAATTCAGAATGTTTAGATCTTTGCCATAAATGAGACAATATTGCTTGAAAAACATAATACCAAAAAGAAATATGACTAATACTAGCAATACAGCGCTTAGCAAGTATTTTAAAAATTTTTCACAAAAAACCCTCCTTTTAATGTGATTTTTTATCATTTAAAGGCAAATAAAATCACGATAATAAAGCATGTATTATTTTATATTTTTAACAAGGGGACAAAGCCCTTGCTTTGTGAAATGCTGTTATTACTGATTTTTATAACTTTTAATTTTTATATATTATTTAATATTTTTATTGCATCATCCATATTTGAAAGTTTAAATTCATCAGATACAGATTTTCAAATAATTTTGTTGTTCAATTTGTCTTTTTGATTTTTCATTTGAGTCTTTTATAGTCTTCCTTAACTTTTTTCAAAAGGGAACTAAACCTTTAGAATTTTTTTCCAATACTTTTTACGATATATAAAGCGTTGTCAACTTTAACTACACTATTTACAATTTGTCCAGCCGCTACATTTTTTTAATAGCTGTACCTAAAGCACCCAGACGGCTTTCTGGAATTTCAGAAGTTTCTCCATTTTCAGGAACTCCAGGAATATTTGCATTGTATTTACGTGCATACGTAGTAAAATTATTAGGATTTGCAAGAACATCCTTTAATACTTGATTTGCTGTTGCAGAGTCAGTAGCTTTGAAAAGCTATGATCTGTAATTTTGCAGTATCTTCCTGAAGAGTGAAGGCAGTAGCGTTTGCATCATAATATTTTTGCTTCTTCATCAGTAACATTAGCTTTACTCATTAACTTCATTAACTAAAGTTAGCTTTTGCTAATAATTGCTCTTTTATGACATCTTGATTTTCAGTATATTTTTATCTTTGTCAAGTTTTTCTTCCTTACCTTTAATTGCAAGTGCTCTATTTAAAGCAATGTTTTTGATAATAGATTGTTTCTCATTTGCTTAATTTGGTCAGGTGTAAGATCTTTTTGTGAGATACCACGCTGGAAAAATAAGTCCAATTCATGTTGACTTCACTTTTTCATATACTTTTTATATCTGATGATTCAAAATAATACTTTTCCACTTTGTCCATTTCTGTTTCCACAAGATAATGCAAATAAGCATAGTCTGTTAAAATACCCATTTTTAATTTATTATTCATCTTAAAATCCTCCAATTTGTGTTTAAATTTCTAAATTTATAGTTTTTAGTATATCACAACATTACAAACATTTCAAA